>Ga0307471_100000116_pt1 | contig 38011 bp, 78 predicted proteins | sample atmos_gasesAM3C__2_FD_204566 | JGI IMG/M metagenome (GOLD analysis project Ga0307471, IMG submission 204566) | Hardwood forest soil microbial communities from Morgan-Monroe State Forest, Indiana, United States - atmos_gasesAM3C_515 | ecosystem: Environmental > Terrestrial > Soil > Temperate... | reverse complement strand
ATCCGGCTGCTGCCGCACCTAAAAAATGGCCTTAAATCCCGAAATTCCCCGAAATACCGCGAAATACTACGACATATCATGAAATGTCCGATTTGCCCCGTGGTGTTCGATCGAACGCGTTCGAACGCTTCGAACATTCGAAAACAGGTAGTCACCTGACGCGGGAACGCTCCCCCGTCACAGTTAGGTCACAGAGGGGTCACCTGACGCGTTACCTCTATATCGCCGATAGCTAGGGCTGCCGAGCAGGGCGGCCGTGCCGGGGTCGAGGCTGCCGAGCAGGGCGGCCGTGCCGGGGTCGAGGCTGCCGAGCAGGGCGGCCGTGCCGAGGTCGAGGCTGCCGAGCAGGGCGGCTGTGCCGAGGTCGAGGCTGCCGAGCAGGGCGGCTGTGCCGAGGTCGAGGCTGCCGAGCAGGGCGGCTGTGCCGAGGTCGAGGCTGCAGCGCTCGCTCGAGCCTCATCAGCTGGGCAACGCCTGGCCTGCACAGCTGTGGGAACGCTCCCATGGGCCCATCCGCGGTCACATCTTGATAACAGACGCTTCTACATCCCCTATGGCTACGGAGTTTCTCGCCGTTACCTAAATGTTACCCCTGTTGACCCCTGATTCTTATGAATACCGCTGTTCCTTGGGTAGTCTGATGGTGCAAGGCAAGCGAGACAGCCGCAGACGCAGACGCGGGGCAGGTAGCCCGCCAAGTATCGCCAAGCTGACCGCATAACACGGGACTGAGAAACGATCCCAGATCGCCCGCGTCTGAGCGGGCTAGTCACGCAGGTAGCTAAGGGTGAGACCGACCCGCCTAGCGTGACTGGGTACCGTACGGACTGGAACCGGCGGCCTAAGTCATGAGCCCTATAGGGACATGACAGCCACGGTTCCCCTTGGGGGTAGGCGCGTCATAGCGCGGCCGTGGCGCTGACCTCGGGTAACCAGCCCGGGGCGCACGGAAGGATTCACCAATGTCACAAACACTCACCCGCGATGCAGCATACGCGCTGCTGACCGAGCACCTGCACTACTCGCCGGCATCGGCGAACGTGTACCTCGCAGATGCCGCCATGGGTGGCGCGTTCCCTACCGGCGAGGTCAGGTCAATCACGATGAACCGAGCTGACGGGTACCGCATCACGCTACGCAAGCAGGTTCAGGAGCCGGCGGAACCGCTTTACATTCTGCCGGATTACGCGCCTGACATCTACGGCTAGACCACCTAGCCACGGTTCCCCTCGGGGGTATGCGCGTCATAGCGCGGCCGTGGTGCTGACCTCACCCAACAATGGCGAGGCAAGCACGGAAGGATTCACCAATGGAAATAACAGAGACAGAACTTCGCGAAATGCGAGGCTGGATTGCTGACTGCGGTATCGGTACCCGAGGTATGAGCGATCACCAAGTCATCCGCTTGATAGCCCGTTGCTACGAAGGCGGCCTCGCCCAGTTTCACACGGACTGCGAGGCCCTATGGCTTTAGGTAAGACCGGCCCCACACAACGGGGTATGACCCGACACGGAATGCCAGATGCACCGTGCCGACCACCATCTGGTGGACGGGCCACAAGCACGGAAGGGCAAGACCAATGCGTTACTACCACGGAACATCCGTTGAACGTGCCGATTCCATCATGACTACAGGCCTACGGCCGGCTAGCGGCATAGGTGCCGCGACCGCAAGTACGATGCGTACGCAAGCCGAGCAATACGGGCAGGCTGTCATTTCCTTCGATCTGCCAGACGATAACCGTTACGGTTACTCGGCACCTGACATTGATGACTACGCGGTATCACTGTTCGTGGTTACGCGAAAAGTACCTACCTACCACCTAACCCGCGTCAAGTAAGACCAGATGACCCGACAGAGGATGCTAGATGCACTCTGCCGACCACCATCGGGTGGACGGGCCACAAGCACGGAAGGGCAAGACCATGAACAAGGCGATAGAGGAAAAGGCCGCTCGGGAAGGTGAGCGTGCCGAGATAGCGTGGATGCGCGACCATGGCGGAGAGACTGAACGCCAGCGCGCGCATGAGATGCAAGAGCAAATGTGGAAGATGGCTCATGAGGCCTTCTGGTCTCAGTGGCATCGCGAGCATGGCTAGCACGGTCCGACAGGAGATGCCAGATGCATCCTGCCGACCACCATCGGGTGGACGGGCCACGCACTACCGAGGAAGGCAAGACCATGGAACGTATCGAGCTAACCGCCAGCACAGAAGCGGACCTCACTCACAAAGAGTTTGAAGCTCGCGAGCACGGCTGGTTGACGCTGGCAAGGCAACCTCGCCACGTGGCCGGCCCACATGAGGGGATGTTCGTGACGGTCGCTATCAAGTAAGACCAGTTGACCCGACAGGAGATGCCAGATGCATCCTGCCGACCACCATCGGGTGGACGGGCCACGCACTACCGAGGAAGGCAAGACCATGACAAGAGATAAGCGCCGCGCTCGTAACCACGAGCGTAGGCAAGCACAGAAGGCCGCTGGCAGGAACATGGCGGTTATGGAATGTGCTCACTGCGGACACTCAATGATGTCTGCGGCAGGCCGGATGATGCACGAACACAATCACTGCGATAACTGCGGTTGTACCGATCATGATCACTAGATACGGCAAGGCAAGGCCTGGCGTTATTAGAACGCTTATTCGAACGGCACTAGCCACGGCCCTAGAGGGGTAAGCGCGTCATAGCGCACCGTGGCACTGACCTCACCCAACAGTGGCGAGGCGAACAAGCAAGGGGATTCACCATGACCAACTCAATTCACACTGCGTACGTTGCTGACAGCCTCACTCGTATTGGCGAGGCCAGCGGAGATTACGACACGGACGCAGACTTCGCGGCGTTCCTGCTCAGGCGGTACCGCAACCTGCCCGCTATCGCAGAAAGCTACGCCACCGGCAACCTGACCACTACTCACCTAGACCAGCACATAAAGGTCATCGTTACCGACCATCGCGACCCAGCTGGAATCCACTGCTAGACCAAGCCTCGCCCGACAGGAGATGCCAGATGCATCCTGCCGACCACCATCGGGTGGACGGGCCACCACAAGCACGGAAGGGTAAGACCATGCCAACTCACTTCAGCCGAGATGAGATAGTAGTTGCCTTTAAAGAGGCTCAGCATGCTGATTTCAGCATGACTCAGATCGAGCGCATGGTTCAACATGCCGAGATTCACGGGGCATCGCGTGACTACGGAGATGGATTCAACATCGTGCGAGTAGATGACAAGTTCATCGCTCAGGTCAACGGAATATGGATCATCTAGACCGGCCTTACCAGCCCCACAAAACGGGGTATGACCCGACAGGAGATGCCAGATGCATCCTGCCGACCACCATCGGGTGGACGGGCCAGCACAAACGGAAGGCAAGACCATGGATTATGAGCCGAACACCCTGACGTACGGAAGCTTTATGACCAATCTTGGATGCGGCTACGGCACAGAGACAGTGTTCCCGCCCATCACCACCAAGTCGAGGCAGGAAGCAATCAACACGATGGTGCGGCTGGAATACAGCCGAGAGAGCGCAACACGGTTCACGCAATTCGCGCTAACCAGCCCGGTCTATCCGGAGATGGGACCGATCAAGAGTGTCAGCTACTCGCTGGCCACGGGCTATTGGACCCTGATACGCCGCTAGACCAGCCTCGCCCGACAGGAGATGCCAGATGCATCCTGCCGACCACCATCGGGTGGACGGGCCAGCACAAACGGAAGGCAAGACCATGCGCACCATCTACTTTCCGGTCACTGACACAGAGGCTAGGCGCATCGTGGCCAACGGCTTCAAAGACGTGAACTTCCGGTCTGACAATGAGCGTGCCGTTCGCGATGCCTCACCCGTCACGGCAGAGACAGACGCAGACGCAGACGCTATCTGGTACTGAGCAAGGCAAGGCAAGGCCAGGCGTAAGCTAGAACGCTTATTCGAACCACACTAGCCACGGCCCTATAGGGGTACGCGCGTCACAGCGCAACCGTGGCACTGACCTCACCCAAACAGCGGCGAGGCGAACGGAAGGGTAAAGACCATGAAATTTATCGGATTCCTCATTGTGATCGCAGTTATCATCGCAGTGATACACAGCGCCAATTCAGGTAGTAGCGACAACAACCCGTCACCCCAATCAAACGTCGTGACGGAATGCAACGCTATCGGTGGACTCATTGACAGTCTGGGTGACTGTGTGATGGACAACACTGTTGTCATCGGCCACGGATAGCCTCGCCAGCACCACCTAGCCACGGCCCTACAGGGGTATGCGCGTCACAGCGCAACCGTGGCACTGACCTCACCCAACAGCGGCGAGGCAACCCCGCATAAAGCACGGGGCGAACGGAAGGATTCACCATGGGACTAATCAGGAAGCTTACGTACGTGGCAAGCGGAGGTGTCGTGGCGCCGCGCAGCGCAAGTGAGCGGAGAGACATCCGTATGATCGCGGCTATGCAGGGCAAAAGCGCAGACGAGATCAGGCGAGCAGGTGGCCGGTACGACTTTGACGGTTTCTGGGCGCGTGGCGGAATCACAGACGTCAACCCGGCACCTGTTACACAAACAGCACCGGCACCGGCACCTGTTACACAAACAGCACCGGCACCGGCACTGGCACCGAAGCCAGCGCCACGCAGTTCAGATGTTTATAAAGTCTGGGTAGCGGCACGGCAGCAAGAACGCACAGTGGCGCAACTAGCACCGGAAAACAGCGCTGAAGAGTACGTTGCTTGGTGTGAGCTTTATTACCGCAACCTATACCGCCGGTACTAAGACTAGCCACGGCCCTACAGGAAAGCCACGGCCCTACAGGGGTAGCGCATCACAGCGCACCGTGGCACTGACCTCACCCAACAGCGACGAGGCAAAGCAGGGAGGATTCACCATCATGTCCGTACTCATTCCGGCCGGCGAGCTACGCGTCACCAATCGGGTCCAAAAGATCTTTGGTGATGACCTCGGCCCAGCTGGTGGCGTTGTCGTGGCAGTTGACCACGAGTCTGAGCCTGGATTCATCTGGGTCCGCGTGGCGTGGCTAACCCACGACGCCAACACGGAACTCACCCGAGAGACTGGGCGAGGCTGGTACCGACTCACGCCTAGTGAAACAGTGCAGGCCTAACCGCACCACCTAGCCACGGCCCTACAGGGGTAGCGCATCACAGCGCACCGTGGCACTGACCTCACCCAACAGCGGCGAGGCAACCCCGTAAACAAGACACGGGGTAAACGGAAGGGCAAAACCATGAAAATACATCGGGTGACGGCTAGATCCTCGCACGCCAACTACATCGTGTTCACAATCGAAGATGGCACTCTGGTTTACGCTGAAAAAGAGTTTTACACTCCCAGTGCCGCTACTCATATCAAGATGGACCCATGGGGTAACGTCGTAAACGTGCGTAGTGTTCTAGGGACTTGGATGAAATAGTCATAACTAGCCACGGCCCTACAGGGGTAAGCGCGTCACAGCGCAACCGTGGCACTGACCTCACCCAACAGTGGCGAGGCAAGCAGGAAGGATTCACCATGGGAGCAATACGCAAGCGCTTCACACCTGCCGAGCGAGCGGCGTTCACCATCGGTACTCCAGTGCAGTGGCTGAACTCCACCACGTGGAAGCTGGGTATCGTCGCTGGCGAAATTCAAGTCACGGACGGGTATCAGGAGCTGCCGGTTCAGAACAGATCGCACACTGGCTTTACCAGGTTCGGTGAGACAGTGAACGTGAGTGCCAAGCACGTACGCCTAGCACACAAGCCAAACAGCTAGACCAGCCCTACCAGCCACGGCCCTACAGGGGTACGCGCGTCATAGCGCAACCGTGGCACTGACCTTGCCCAACAGAGGCGAGGCAAGCAAGCAGGGAGATTCACAATGTCAGAGACAGTTACCATCATCTCAGTCTGCATCGATTGCTCATACTTCAATGAGTACTCGAAGTTGGATGACCAGACCATGGACGCCAACCCGAACGCCGGTACCGAGCACGCCGCCAAGATCGACGCTATCTGGCCAGAGGGTACGGAATTCACGTCAGGTTGCGGTTCCGATTGCCCCGAGCACGGTATCGAGGCATACGACGGCAGCGAGGCAGCCTACGAAGCCGCCCTAGACGAACGCGACACGGACACCTGGTTCTCGTGGTCGGCGTGCGATGAATGCGGCAGCACTCTCGGGGGTACCCGCGAGCACGCAACCGTATTTGAAAAGAACTAGCACCACCTAGCCACGGCCCTACAGGGGTACGCGCGTCACAGCGCAACCGTGGCACTGACCTCACCCAACAGCGGCGAGGCGCCCCTACCACGGGGCAAGCGAAAGGATTTCACCATGTACTACATAGCTGTTATCGCGGCCATGGCACGTTCCGTGCACTTCGGCAATATGTACCCAGTGCAAGATCAAGCCATATGCCATCGGGTGATCAAGCGGTGGGGTTGGAGCCATGCAGCGCTGTATGTCCCAAACCTGATGAACGCCTAGCAAGACCAGCCACGGCCCTAGAGGGGTACGCGCGTCACAGCGCAACCGTGGCACTCATCACATCAATCCCTGATCATGCGATCCCGGCAACGGGCATGATGTACGGCCAATTCCGGCCATGCGCGTGTCCGTCGTAGGGATCACAACGGGGGAACACCCAATGACCAGCAACACAGCAATACGCCGCATCACAGCACTGTCCGTCGTGGCCGTCGCCACGGTAGCGGGCATCGTGTCTTACCGGCACGGTGTTACCGTGGCACGTACGCATGGCGAAACAGGCTTCACTGGTATCTGCTATCCGGTCACAATCGACGGATTGGTCTTGGCTGCCAGCATGTCGATTCTGAGCGCCGCTAGGCACCGGGCCGCTACTCCGGTCATGGCGTGGTGGCTGCTATCCGCGGGCATCATCGCCACGGTAGGGGTCAACATGGTCAACGGCATGGGGCATGGTCCTATCGGGCTGGTACTGGCCGCTTGGCCTGCCCTGGCCATGACCGGCGCGTTTGAGCTCCTGATGAGGATGGTCCGAGAATCAGCTGAGAGGCATGAGACTAACGCCAATCCGCTGTTCGTAAATGCTCGCACAGCATTCCCAGAGGCTAACGCCAACGGGAACGTGCCAAGCCTGGCCTCGATCAAGCGCACGCTAGCCGTGTCTGACAGCAAGGCACGGGACGTACGGCAGTACCTCGCGGCACGTTAACCAGCACCACCTAGCCACGGCCCTACAGGGGTATGCGCGTCATAGCGCAACCGTGGCACTGACCTCACCCAACACCGGGCGAGGCACACAAAGAGAGAAAGGATAGCCGGAAAATTCGTCTATGTGAGGCAGTGTTAGGGGGCAGTCGCTACGGCTTCTGTGACCGCTAGGCGTAACCCCGATCAGCGCGATGGTTTGAACCTCACCACTAGCGAACGGCACACTGCGGCAGAATGGCAACATTCCTACCCGCACCACCTAGCCACGGCCCTACAGGGGTACGCGCGTCATAGCGCAACCGTGGCACTGACCTCACCCGACAGCGGCGAGGCGCCCCACCAACGGGGTAAACGGAAGGCAAGACAAATGTTTACTGACACTACCAACATCTCGGTGTTTCAGCCCATCGGCGATGCCGCCGAGAAACTGCGCACCATCGTGCCTCATCTCCACCAACTAGACGCGGTTAAGGTTCTTGAGACTGCTGAGCGAGATGGCCACGTAACCTTTGGCTCTTTCTCAGTCACCTTCAGAGAGTACGAAGGTTGGTGTGTCGTTACCTACTGAGCACCACCTAGCCACGGCCCTACAGGGGTACGCGCGTCATAGCGCAACCGTGGCACTGACCTCACCCAACAGAGGCGAGGCAAGCAGGAAGGATTCACCATTAAAAACATGAAAAACCGCAAGCACGAAAACTGCGCTCATTACCAGTTCGTCGAAGGTACCAGAATGGTCGAGGTGGACAAGGACGACTGGTTCGACTACTGCACCGACGATGAAGACGAAAATCCGAACGATTGATTGACCCTGCTCCTAACCGGCTGGGCAGGCAAACGAGCAAAAAGAACAAGCCACGGCCCTACAGGGGTACGCGCGTCATAGCGCAACCGTGGCACTGACCTTGCTACAAGGGCAGGGCAACCCCAAACACGGGTAAACGAAAGGAATTCACCATGAGCGCTTTCTACGCAAGCATCCTCACCACCAGCGGGAAGGAAGTAACCTCCGCACGGCCAGTGAGCGTCCACCTGCGCAAGCATAATTTCGGTGTTGAAGTAACAACCGCTGTAAACGCTGATATCGTCCACGAGTTCCGCGTGTACGCCACAGCGGGCAGTAACGGAACTGCCTCACCCGTGCTTCTGGGCACCGTAACGTACGTGGAAGGAACCGGCCCGACATTCACGCCAGCATTTACACGCACGATACAATGCACTCACCCTGACTGCATTGACCCAACAGACGGTCACATCTCACACGGTGACCACTGACCTCACCCAACAGCGGCGAGGCGCCCCAAGCACGGGAGACAACAGAAAGGAAACACCGTGTTCAAAAAGACCCCGTATCCGGGACATAAACCAGGATGCATGTTCCCACGGTTTCCGTGTACCTGCGATGCGCAAGGCCAGGCCTGAACGCAAAGAAAGAACAAAGCCACGGCCCTACAGGGGTACGCGCGTCATAGCGCAACCGTGGCACTGACCTCACCCAACAGAGGCGAGGCAAGCGAAAGGATTCACCATGACTCACCTACATGTTGTCCAGGATAACCAGACAGTGGTGGACCTGCCCGAATGGAATGGTCCCATACCGCGAAAAGGTGACTACCTCTTTCACCCGCCATTCCAGAACGGCGGACCAGAAAATATCGCTGGCTGCGTAAAAGTCGTCGTGTGGCGACTACATGACAGGACGCCAGCCGGATTTGTCATAACCGCACATCCGTACGTAGAGATTACGATCTAGCGAAAACTAAACAAGCCACGGCCCTACAGGGGTACGCACGTCACAGCGCAACCGTGGCACTGACCTTGCTACAAGAGCAGGGCAACCCCGACAACGGGGTAAAAGAAAGGATTCACCATGAGCAGCCAAGATTTTATCCGCACACAGCCGGATGACGTGACGATTCTCAGCATGCCCGATGGATGCGGGGGAATGAACATAGTGATAACAAACCACTGGGAAGCTAAGAGAGCGCTACAAGGCAGCACGATCGCGCACGTAACAACCCGGCACAACGGCAGGCTGATCCATTTCATGGAAAAGCTCAACGCGTAAGCATGAGAATTAACCACACACCAGCCACGACCCTACAGGGGTACGCGCGTCACAGCGCAACCGTGGCACTGACCTTGCTACAAGAGCAGGGCACAACAGGAAGGATTCACCATGAGCACGTATGACCAAGGACTACAAGCACGCTTGGCCGCGCGTCGTACCCAGCGCGCCCGTCGTACCGCTGCCACCACAACCGTCAAGCCACGCAACGGCTACCGGCCGGACGGTACGGGCTGGTACAGCGCCAAGACTCGTGACCTCGACCAAGATGAGGCCAAACCCCGCAGACAAACACGGGATAAGCAGAACCATGCAAGACTGGAGCCATGACCATGGATGACCTCGAGCAGCGGGTAGTGAGACTGACAGCCAAGATGGATCAGCTGGAAGCAGACATCCTCGCTATCCGCACCGAACTAACCTTGCTGCGATCACGAGTAACAGCAGTAGAAAAGCGGCTCACCCGCGTAGAAGAGCGGCTCACCCGCGTAGAAGAGCGGCTCGCCCGCGTAGAAGGCAAGCTAGACACGCTTATCGGTGAAACAGCCAAGATCGCACGAACAGTGGCCGGCCTTGCCGCGGGGCAGGCTGCGATCACAGCGGATGTGTCTAGCCTCAAGACGGGGCAGGCTGCGATCACGGCCGACATGGCCGACGTCAAAGCCGACGTGTCTAGCCTCAAGACGGGGCAGGCCAGTCTGCAAGCAGGGCAGGCTGCGATCATGCGGCATCTCGGGATCACTCCGCCAAGCTAGCCTCGAGCGCACGCTGCAGACGCTACGCCTGGCCTCTTTGTGAACTTGTGACCCAACCGTTACCCCTGTTCCGTAGGTAGACCCCTGATCCATGGGTAGAGTCATGGTGCAAGGGAAAACGCCAGACCGGGTTTAGGGCAAGCGCGCGGGGAACCGCTAGCACGCAAGGTCAACCGGATGGATGGACATAGCACAACCAGCCACGGCCCTACAGGGGTAGCGCGTCATAGCGCAACCGTGGCACTGACCCTGCTACACGAGCGGGGCATAACTGAAAGGAAAAGCGCATCATGAATGAACCAACCACAGCAGAGCAAATACTGACCGAAAGAAAGCTATATAGCAACAACGGCACTGAACTACGGGCTTGCCGTTGCGGAAGAATGCACGATGCCCACAGCACCGTGGGACCCGTGAGCAATCAGGAGCGCAGGCAGCAAGAACGCAAGCGACAGGAACGCGACGAATCCCGAGTTTGACCGGTGCTTAGTGTAAATCATTACTGAGCACAACCAGCCACGGCCCTACAGGGGTACGCGCGTCATAGCGCAACCGTGGCACTGACCCTGCTACACGAGCGGGGCATAACTGAAAGGAAACACCATGCAATCAATCCCAAAGGGTGGAAGCCAGTCCACGGGTGTTGTCATCGATCACGTTGAACGGCTGAAGCTCAGCGCCAACGGCAACCCGAGGTTCCGCATCTACTTCACCAACGGTTTCAGCGCACCAACCCAGTCTGACAACAGCGTCGGCTACAGCGTCAGTAACTACCTTAGTATCGACAACAGGAACCGGCCGGTAATCGTTACCTTCACCAAAGCTGGATTCATTACTGATATCCAATTCACTGATGGGACACGCGCATGAGCACGGAAACAGCGCACGCTACCGGATTTTCCAGCGGCGTTATGCACGCACTATGGCTAGACGTCGACCCAGACCGGTGCACAGTGGAGACACCACGGCCGGCATACATCACCACAGCGGAAGACATCGCCGCTTACAATGACGGCTTTGACGAAGGTGTCGAGTATGTCGAGGCTGTCGGCGATGATTTCGCGGGGATCGGCAGCACCGATGGTATTTTCTATGACCAGTGCGTCCATCGTCCCAGCAAGTAGCTCCACCTAGCCACGGCCCTACAGGGGTACGCGCGTCATAGCGCAACCGTGGCACTGACCTCACCCAACAGCGGCGAGGCGCCCCACCAACAGGGCAAGCGAAAGGATTCACCATGTTTAGAGCAGTCATTAACACTCCCGGATACCTTCCTATGGCAGACGACACCATCGAATTCGACACTGCAGCCGAAGCGTGGTCATACCTCGCCGACGAACGCCGGGACCATGAGGAAAACGCCAGCGATGACGAGCAGTACACGGACACCGTGACGCAGCTCAGCGACTACGCCACCACGGGACACGGTTCTGACGTCGTGTACGGCAGCACACCGGGGTACGACGGCAGTCACGACCTCGGGGTTGCCTACAGCGTTGTGGACCTCACCGAGTAACACCCACCACCTAGCCACGGCCCTACAGGGGTAGGCGCGTCATAGCGCAACCGTGGCACTGACCTCGCCCACCAGTGGCGAGGCGCCCCACCAACGGGGCAAGCGGAAGGTAAGACAAAATGAGCAACCAGGAAGTAATCGACACCAGCGGGAACTACCGCGTCATCCTCGAGCAGGACACCGACTCCGAAGAGCCATACAACAAGTACGCCAGCCCGCTACTGCGGATGGAATACATCGGCGGTTACTGCCGGGCGAGATTCGTCCAGAACCCAGGCAAGTACGCTCACGAGGATCGGATCGAAGACGCTGCCCAGCGCTGGGGTCCGCCGAATCAGCGCACATGGAAGGCCTTCGAAAAGTACTTGCAGGTGTTTCACGGTGTTACCCAGATCGAGACGTACTACTCGGGGAACTACTCGGGGAGCTACTGGTACGCGACGTTTGACCTAGCCCAGTGGCGAGAGTACGCAGGTACTGAGCCAGGCAGCGCGAACATGACCGAATACAAGGCATGGATTGAAGGCGATGTTTACGGCTACGTCATTCAGAAGCGCATTCATTGGACAACCGAGGATGACGGCTACAGCGGTCGCTATACCTGGGAGGATGTCGACGGCTGCTTTGGTTTCTACGGAAACGCCTACGCAGTGCAGTCAGCGAAAGAAGCGCTCGCGGAAGTACTGAGCAAAAGCGCATTCACCAGCTGACACCCACTGGCCACGGCCCTACAGGGGTACGCGCGTCATAGCGCAACCGTGGCACTGACCTTGCTACAAGAGCAGGGCAACCCCGCAGACAGGCACGGGGCAAACAAGAAAGGACAAGACCATGACAAGAGACCAGCGCATTGCCAACCGCTCTACCGAGGTCCTGACCGCGGCGCAGCTAGCGGAACGGGCACGACGTACCCGGGTAGCGAAGCGCGCGGCGCGGTATGCCGCATCGGCACCTACACCGAACCTCGCCCCATCGTGCGACCAACACCGGCAGCAGTCTGTGACTCTAACGTGACCTAGTCTTTGCCTAAGCTTTACCTTAATCGGTAGCTTCCGGTCGCACCACATGACAGTATGGATCTTGTAAGGCTCATCAGACACACCAACCGAACGGAGCAACATCCCATGTCACCCACAACGCTCATCTCGCGCGCAGCTGAAGATCTACCCGCCTGGCCTGAGCTTCAAGCCGAGGTAGCTCTCCGCAAGAAGCTGAACGGCAAGCTCTCCGCGGAAGCCGAACGACAGGCACTCGCAGTCATCGCCAACAACCAGCCCTAGCAGCGCTTGAGCGCTTACCGCAACGTGAGCGTTCACTGAGTCGCTAGGACTCACCAGCGAGACAGCCGCAGACGCAGACACAGGGCGTAGGTAGCCCCGAAGACGTATAGCCAAGCTGACCGCATAACACGGGACTGAAAAACGATCCTAGATCGCCGGCGTCTGAGTCGGCTAGTTCACGCAGGTAGCTAAGGGTGAGACCGACCCGCCTAGCGTGGCTGGGTACCGTACGGACTGGAGCCGACGGCCAAAGCTTAGCCATCGATCAACCCTCACGGGCGGAGATACGCGGTTCGAATCCGCACGATGGCTCTGACCCCGTAAACAGACACGGGGCGCCCCGCAGACAACACGGGGCAAGCACGAAGGGAAGAAACATGAAAGTAATCAGGGAACTCGCCTACCGCGTGTGGTTCGCGTATGAGGCACTCGTCTGCCAGATAGGCGCCGCGCGGGAAGCACGCGATACCTAAGTACTGCTCTCGAGACGACACACGCGGGAAAAGCTAGTTCGTCGGATTCGATCGGACCTGACCGTTAACTCCAACCGAGTATCTAATGATACAATAAGAAGCAGAGGGGGCTGAAGTGGAAATAAGCCGCGAGGCGGTAGAAAAAGAACTAGAGTCTCGTGGCTGCACGTGGACCTGGGAAAGCGAAAGCGAGGAAGTAAAAAGATGGCGCTGCAAGAATGGAAGCCACCACGCGGACATACCTCAAAAAAGGATGCTATCCCAAGCGGAAGCGGAGAACGTGATCACGAAGCTCCCCTGCATCCAATAAGAATCCTGATCAACGAAGCCCAGGCTCGTCAGCAGGTACTAGACAGCCTAGACGATGAGCAGCTGAAGAAAGCTCTTGGCTTCACCGGCGCAAGCGATCCAGGGCTATTCAACCTGGCTATCGCCTATGCCCGCGGAGAAATCAGCTAAACAAGCCTGAGCACTGGCGATCGTGGGCAGAACCAATCCGACGTACGCGCCTAGCGTGTGACGTGACAGCGGTTCCGTTCACGGTCGCAGGTGAGTGTAACGAAACCCCGCACTATGGGGCACTCAGCCTGGAAGTAACCACAACACAGTAACGAGAGGAAAAAGAACAACATGAACGGTAGAAAAGCGCGGCGCCTCCGAAAGCTAGCAACAAAGCGCAGTAGTGTCTCAAACGAATACATTGAACTGTTTCCGGAGCGCGAGACCGTCGCCAATGGCCGGTTCGTTCCCGCGGCAGACGCTCACGCACACGAGGTACTGTCGCGGGTAGAGACCCCGGAACTAGTCACAGACCCCGCAGAAGACACGGGGCCGAGCACCTGGGCTGACGATCACGGTCTCTGGCACGCCAGGCTCCGGCAGTCTGGCAGCCCGCAGAAAGACGTGGCAGCAGCGCGGAAGCTGATCCTAGCGGAGCTGCAAGCGCGCGGTCCGGCCGGTGTCGCACCGAAGATCAGCATCACCCGCGGCAAGGTCTACAGCGACGGTACGGTGGAGTACCTCGAGCGGGCGGTCTGAACCAAGCACGGAGATGATAACCATGAGCAAGAAATTTGAAGCGTGGGCACGCAAGCACGGCCGGTCTCCTGAAGACTGGCCTGAGACCACAACAGCACCTAACACGGAAAAGCCACCTCCGCTCTACGTAAACGAGCAAGCCGTGGTAACGGGTCCACCGCCCGAGCCCAACGACCCATGCGGCGTAGGTGAGCTAATCGAACTGCTGAAGCAGTGGGCCGCAGACGGCTACCAATAACCAGGCCTATCCGAATCAGAACGTGGCCCCGTGAAGTGCAGTGGGGCTGCGTTGTCCAGCCGGACAGAGGCAAAATAGCACCACACCAGAAAGAGGAAAGCTAATGAAAATAGGCAAACGAGAAAAAGAGATAAAAGCCTGGTGGAGATCACGCGCGCGAAAACCAAACGAAACTGAAAAAGAGCGCGAAACACGCCTGGCATGGGAGAAAGACCGGGCTAACTGGCTGGAACGATGCCGACTAGCACGTGAAGAAGACCTACGAAGATAACCCAAACGGCGGTTGATTGACCCTGCTCCTCGTTCTGTAACAGGAACGAGGCGCGGGGCCAGCTAACCGGCTGGAAGAAGCGAAACAGAGGAAAGAGAAAAATGACGCTTTACCTGGACGATTCACTGAGCGAGGACGAGCTACGCGAAGCCGCCGCCACCCAGCGCGCCCAGCCTGGCGACGTGTTCACAGTCGAGTACAACGACGCATGGTGGGCAGAGGCCGAGCGGATGCGGGTGGCTTTCGACAACGGTGAGATAACCGAGACGGAGCTTGACGAGTACCTGACCGGTTGATTGACCCTGCTCCTTGTCCCGTGAATTCTGCGGGGCGAGGCGCGGGGCCAGCTAACCGGCTGGATAAGGAAAGGAAAAGAAAAATGGGTAAGTACACAACACTAGCCGAAGCACTTGGCGTAGACATGCGACCAACCTACATAATCCAAGCCGAACGGCTCGAACAGCACGAAGCAGATCTCATCAGATTGGGACTCACACCCGATCCGTTCGGTGATGGCTGGTTCAATTTCCCAGCCATATGGGTAAACGAGAACGAGGAAGCTGCGACCAACGGAACACTGAGTTGCAGGCCGCACATCTTCGTAGATGGCGAGTGCGGCCGAAACGGATGCAGCGAGCGACAGGACCAAGGGGGCATGCACGCTATCGAGTACGCCGATTGTGAGGGCACCCGATACGGTTACAATAACTGAGCACTGGCTATGGGTGAGGGACGCGTACCCTTACCCGTAGCAGGCACTCAGCCTGACAAAAAGAAAGAACAAACCTAGAAAAGAGGAAAACAGAAATGTCAACCAACAAGCTATACTTCGGTGATAATCTCTTTGTGATGAAAGATTTCATCAAAGATGAATCAATCGATCTGATCTACCTCGATCCTCCGTACAACAGCAAGAAGCAGTACAACGTTATCCACCAGGCTAGCCAGGAACAAGAGCGCGCGTTCGATGACATCTGGACCTGGGACCAGGAAGCGGACATCTACCTGTACGCACTAAACAGTCACCGGGACACACCTGAAGACACCCGGCTTGCTGACGTCATGAACGCGCTAACCGCGCTACTCGGCAAGGACCAAATGATGGCCTACCTGGTCAACATGGCAATTCGGCTCCGCGAAATGCGACGCGTGCTCAAGCCAACGGGATCGATCTACCTGCACGCCGATCCTACCGCCAGTCACTACCTGAAAATAATCATGGACGTGATCTTCGGTCCGGAGAACTTCCGCAACGAAATCATCTGGTGCTATAGCGGGCCAAGTGCAAATAAGAAAGACTTTCCACGGAAGCACGACGTAATTCTCAGGTACAGCAAATCAGATACTTACACCTTCAACATCCAGCGCATCCCACACAAAAGCGGTATCCACAACAAAGGAACCGTATTTGGTAAGATAGCTGAAAGCGGCGATGACGAAATGCTCCGTCAGCGCGAAAAAGAAGGAAAGCCGTGTCCTGACTGGTGGGAAATACCAAGCGGAGCGCACATAAGCAAGGATGAACGTCTCGGCTACCCGACGCAGAAGCCGCGTGCCCTGCTCACCCGCATCATCCAGGCCAGCAGCAACCCAGGTGACGTCATCCTCGATCCGTTCTGCGGCTGCGGCACGACCGTGGCGGCAGCGAGCCTGCTCGGTGACCGAACGTGGATTGGGATAGACATCGCCAAGATCGCCGTCGACACAATCACAGAAAGTCTGCATGGCTTGGGATTCTTCGATTTCGAAGTCAACGGCATCCCGAGCACCGTCGAGACAGCCCGGTACTTGCACGGAAAGTCCCCTCTCGCCTTCGAAAAGTGGGGAGTAAAGATGCTGGGTGGTTACACGCCAGGCCGCCAGACTGGTGACAAAGGTATCGACGGAAAAGCGCACTTCACCAAAGATGACGGAACGCGCGGAACCGCTATTATCAGCGTCAAGGGCGGGGCAACCGTTAACCCAGGCATGGCGCGCGATCTATCCGGTACCGTCCACCGCAGTGGAACAGACATGGGCATCCTGTTCATGTTCGGACCGATCAGCAAAGGTGTGCGAGAGGAAATGAACCTCTCAGGAATTATTACCATTAACGGTAAGAGCTACCCACGCATGCGGGTGGTAACCGTGGAAGACCTAGTATCAGGCAAGCCTCTTGGCCTGCCCGATTTCATCAACTAACACTCTGAGCACTGGGCATCGTAGGCGGCCTGTTCGTTTACGGTGCCAGGTGAGCGTAGCAAAATCCCGCAGTCTGGGACACTCAGCCTGACCCTGAAAAACCAAACCCACGAAAGGAACATCATCATGACAACCGAAACGCCGAAGCCAGAGGGAGGTTACCTCGCCAAGCAATGTGCCGTGCGCCCGCAATGGGACGTCCTCCAGCCGGCCGCACCGCTGCCTGTCTCGCCTTTCCTGCAGCGCATGTTCACTCAGGGCATGGACTTCGAGCGCGAGATCTTCACCCAGATCACCGCGCTGCATCCGGGCGCCGAAACCATCGCGCTGCGCGACCGCGACCCGGACAACCGGGAAGCACGCGAGAAGCAGACGCTCGAGGCGATGCGAGCCAGGGTCGAGATCATCGTGGCCGGGCGCCTGCCGGTCGACCAAGCGGGCCGTAAGGTGGGTGAGCCTGACCTGATGGTAAAGGCTCCGTGTGGCGGGTACCGAGCGGTGGACGTGAAAAACCATCTCACCCTGGGCAGCAAATCAACCCTCGTGGGCCGGGTTTCTCCGCTAGACAGCCTGACCTGGGAGACCGCGGGGCCGGACGTCAAAATCCGGAAGCACGATGGTGACCTCTTGCAGCTCGCGCACTACCAGCGGCTGCTTGAAACGTTCGGGCTGGCGGCTGAGGGTCCGCGCATCGGCGGGATCATCGGGAAAGAGCAGGTCGTTACCTGGTTCAGCCTGGAAGCGGTCATGGCTGACTACGATGAGCTGTTCCGCCGTCGCCTGGCCATTATCGACACCGCGAACGAGCACCTAGCCGACCCGCGTGTCCCGCTGGCTGTAGAACCGGTACGGTGCGGAGAATGCCCGCAGTGCCCATGGAAAGACCATTGCCGGTCGATCCTCGAGCAGGAGACGGGGGATCTGAGCCTGATCCCGGGCATGCGTCAGTCCGCCAGGCTGTCGCTGATTCACAACGGGGTCACGGACCGCGGCAAGCTCGCTGCGCTGCCAGTACGCGGGCAGAGCAAGACGACCGCCAAGCAGATCGACCTTGCCCGTGCGGTGCTCGGGGACGACCTCGTGTACCGTCAGCGAGGCGTGACAGACACTAGCGCCCCACGCGGGGACGTCGAGGTTGACCTGGACATCGAGAACGATGAGAACGGGGTCTACCTGTGGGGCACGCTGACCACGGGCACCGGCCACGACGGCTACCGGGCGTTCGTTGACTGGGATCTGCTCACCCCAGACACCGAAGCAGCACTGTTCACCGAATTCTGGGCGTGGTTCGCTGCTCTGCGGCGAGACACGCACGCGACCGGGAAAACCTTCCGGGTGTACGTCTACAGCGCGCATGAGCGTACCAACCTCAGGCGCGTCGCGGCGCGCACAGAGGTCGACGTCGAAGAGTTCATTGAAAGTGATGATCTCGTTGACCTGCTTGCGGTGTTCCGGGCGAAGCTGATCACCGGCAACCCGGTAGGGCTGAAGAAAACGGCTCCGCTGTCGTCGTTCAGCTGGGACGTGGACGAGCCTGGCGGGGATGAGTCGATGGTGCGTCATGATGCCGCGGTACTCGGTGACGAGGCCGAGCGCGCCTGGCTGCTGTCGTACAACGAGTCTGATGTACGGGCCACCAAGGCACTGCGCGTGTGGATGAGCGACAAGGCGTTCAGCTACCCGTCCATCGAAAGCCTCGACCCGGACTGTGGCTCATGATGCACTAGAGCAAAGAAGGGGGATGACGTACCGAATGTGGTACACTATCAAATACGTAACAACCAGGAGGACGCCATGACCACCATGACCATCACAGACGCACGGAAAAACCTGTTCGCGCTCGTCGGCCTGGTTAACGACGGGGAGCAGGCAGTCGAGATCGTGAGCAAGCACGGCAACGCAGTCCTCATCTCGCTCAGCGAGTATGAATCACTGCGGGAAACCCTGGACATCCTGTCCGATCCCATTACCCGGGCGGCACTCACCGAACCCGATGACGCGCTCATCCCAGACAAAGTCGTACGCGGTCATGCGAGTTAACTGGACAAAGCAGGCCGCGCAAGACTACGACAGACACTTGCGTTCAACCCGAGAAAGGATCGACAGACTGCTAGGCGATATCAAGACCGACCCTTTCACCGGAATTGGCAAACCAGAGCCTCTTCGAGGACTACCGGGCATATGGTCCCGCCGCATTACCCGAAAAGATCGCCTGATCTACAGGACAGCCCCTGACACCATAACCGTTATCCGGTGCCGCGGGCATTATGACGATCACTAACAGAAAGAAAAGGAGGCACCACCCATGAAATTCAAGATCTATCATTCCAAAGGATTCAGCCATCCCAACCCGATGGAACTGGAAGCATCGTGCATCGAAGACGCAGTAGCCGAAACCGAAAGACTAACCGGGGGCTACGCGTATGACGCCTCCGCATTCATCACAGATCTTAACATGTGGATAGCCGCTGATTTCTAACCCTGCAATACAAGAGAAAGGAGAAAAAAATGGAACCGGATCTGGAGTTCTTGCAGATCATTCTCGACAGCTGGTCTCTGGCAGAGATCAGGGAAGCCACGGAACGGGAAGCTGACGCAGCGGCCGACTGGCTGCTTGCCCTGTCGCAAGGGCCGAACATCGATTACCTGCCGTTTTACTTCCGCTCGCTGCTCGAGCGCGGACACTGACCGCTGGCCTTGGCGCATGGTAACGCGTGCGTCTTGGGGAGCATTCAGTGTCTCCACCCATCCCTGCAAAGTAAAAAGAAAGGAAGTGCTTAAACCATGCCAGGAACCGCAGAACTAGAGGCAACGGAGCTAGAAGTCCTAGAACCAGAGATTGCAGAGCCGGAGACCACGGAGCCGGAGACCTCGGAGCCAACGCAAGCCAACTCCCGTGAACTGGATTTTGCGCGGGGACTCGTCGCGGAGGCAATCAGCGCACCCGACGTCTACCTGGACATCATCACGCTCGCGTGCGCAGTCACGCACAGGATCAACGATCTCTACTCGGCCCCACGCATCCTAGCACTCGGAGAACGTGGATGTGGAAAGTCGAGTCTCTTGACGCTGGCTAGCTATCTGGCGGCCGGGACAACCTCGCCAACCGGCATCACGGCCATGACCGCACCCAGCTATGTGGCGAGCTACCGGGCCAACGAGAACTGGACGCCACTGCTTGATGAAGTCAATCACCTGTTTGGTGAAATGGGCGTGAATGGAAAGCAGTCGCAGCTGCGGACATACCTCAATCAGGGATATAACCGGAGTACTGGATTTGCGCAGCATGTCGAGAGCAAGGTCTCGGTGCGCATCCCAATCTTCGGGGTAGTGTTCATGGCGGGCCAGGGGCGAGCATGCCCTGATGACCTGCGAGACCGGTCGATCATCCTGCCCATGGAAACAGCACCGCCAGGCCGCGAGACCTCGGACTTCTCCGATGAGCAGACCCGGGCTAAGTTCGGCTATGGCGGGCTGTCCCTAGAATCGTGGGTAAATGGCCTGGAGCCGCTGTCCATCGCCAGCGTTCGGAAGCTGAACCTGCACCCGAAGCTGGTCAAGCGGAACATGGAGGTGTGGGGCGGGCTGTTCGCAGTGGCGCTGCAAGCCGGCGATGTCTGGCTAAAGCGCTGCCTGCTCGCCTTCGAACGGATCGAATGCGGTCAGAAGGCGATTATCCACGCGCCGGAGACTCAGCTGCTGCTCGACTATGCGGCGTTCGCGGAACTTCCGGTGATCCCCGCGGAATCTGACCTGGACGAGGAAGCCCTGGCAGATCTGGATGCCACCGAAACCGAAGGCGTGGCAAGCGGAGAGTTCGCCGCGTATGTCATGAGCCAGGCGCACGGTGCGTTTACCTGGATGAAGCCGGGGCAGTTCAGGCAGTTCGCGGTCCGGCAGCTCGGACCTACCGCACCGTTCTACGACCGGACTAAGGGGACGATGGTCCGCGGCTGGAGCGGGGTGGTGAACCAGATGAACCTAGATCGCGCACACCGTGAGCTAGAGCGGCTGGCAGCGGACAACCCAAAGGAAGCCACCAGCCCCGCCGACGTGTGGAGCACGGACTTCTAAGCACTAGCCCTTGCGAACGATCCCTGTTTCGGGAGCGTTCGCAAGAGCTACCACGCCATCATACGTATGTCGCACGACCATACAGAAATACAAAAACAGCGAAAGGAAAAAGATGACCCGCACCGTTTCCTGGCGAGGCTGTGCCGGATGTAACGGCACCTTGCTGCTCGATGAGCTTCAGCAGAACGAAGCCGCAGCGCTCGACGCAGCCGGCGCTTACCTGCTGTGCGCTGACTGCCGCAAGCGGCTCGATGCCGAAGAGGCCAGGCTCCCGGTAAAAGCCGGTGCTCGATGCGTGCTCAGCCGGTACCAGAGCGGCCCTTTCAGCGACCTTTTCATCAAAGAGGTCGCAGGTGACCAGATCACCGTGGGCGTGCTCGGCATGACCGGTACAGCCAACGAGCGACTACGCGAGATCCTGTCGCGCTGGTGGCCAGCCGGAACCTGGGACCGGGCCAGCCTGACATTCGCCCGTTCCGAACTTCGCATGAAGAGCTGGTGACAGCCCGCACGACTAGCTGTGGTAGAATTAGGCTAGCGGTAACGGGGAGACAGATGATATACCGAGAGAAACTAGAAGGCCGACTTAAAGAACTCGGATGCACAAAAGAATGGGAAAACGCAAAGGAGACAAGGTGGAGATGTCCCTGTCATCGACAGCACCTGGCGGATATTCCGAAAACGGAAACCCTGACCAGAATGCAAGTAGAGAGCCTAGTAACGAGGCTGCCGTGCGTTTTGTAGATGAACTCATCGCTCAACAAGAGCACCAAGAAGCAGCTCTTGACGCGATGAGTCCAGAACAATTGCATGTATTCCTCGGATATATCGGTACCCGCGCGCCAGAAGCGTTCGACGATGCCGTCGAGTACGCAATGAACTGGAGCTGCATCGACTAAACCACGAAAGGACAAAGACAAATATTAACGCAAATAACACCATCGTCGTGAGCATAACTCCATGGTCGCGCCTCTGGCGTCGCTACTGGGAGATAGATGTTCCCGGAATAGGAGTTACGCAGTCACGACGCGATCCCGCTGAAGCAGGACGCATGGTGCGCGACCTGATATCAACGGTAACTGGTGATGATACAGCCTGCCTGCACGTTCAGCTTTCATTCTTACTGCCAAACAGTAACAAGCGGGCCGTAGCCTAATCGTGGTTGCGGCCAGTCTTTTATGTCACAACACACAACAACTAAGAAAGGAAAGATAATGTCCAAGAACCAGTACACCAACGTCTGTGGATTCACCCTCTGTCCTAACGGAATCTGGCATCCGCTCGGTGGATGCAATTGCGCAAAAAAGGAGGCCGAACAGGCCGCGAGAACGAGAGGGGCCACAGAACGGAATTTCCCGACCGTCGAGCTTTTCGAAGCATATCTCCGAAATACAAATATCTGGAACGCATCCGCCCGGGAAAAACTGCTCTATACTGCTCAGGTCAATTGGGATAACGGCAATAGTAGTATCGTTTACTACCGCCTGCGCGGCTTCAAGGCTTTGAAAGAAGTTTTCATCCCGGCAGCTGGCGAACTTCCACCGCCTGCTTCGATGTTTCTCGGCAAAATAATGAGCCCGATGGCGTATCAGCGCTATGTAGAAGACCTGCGACAAGCATCACTAGAGGCACAAGCAGATGCAAAAGAACAGGCAGAACGAGCCAGGCAAGCCGCAGCAGCACGAAAAACAGCAGAGTCAGAGAAAGCGGCAGCCGAAGCAAGATACGCCGAAGCGCTGAGAGCATACCTGGCAGGCGAGATCAACTACCGGCCACATCGCGAACAATTTAACACGGAATAACTACCAACCGAAAGAAGGAAGCAATGACTAACAACCGACGTTACAACATAGAACGATACACCCTCGAAGGGGAGGAAGTATCCGAGCTGTGGATCGACAGTGCGCAGCTCGTCACGATCCTGATGAACCTCAAGCCCGAAGAAGACCTGGTACTGCACAGAGTGGAAAATGCCAAACCAGGCGTTATTTACCCACTCTAGCCTAACGAAAGGAGATAACCATGCAAGACCGCAATTTCAGCCAGAGCCTCGATCACTGGCTGACCACCGAGCCGGACAACAACGAAGACTCTTTCGAGATAGACGAGGACGACTGGCCGGACGACCCTACCTGGGAGATTCAGCCAGCCCCTAACGGACAGGGCTTCATCCCGCCGTTCTAAACTCTGACTGAAGGCTGGGCATCGTATGCGGTATTTCCCCCGCATGCGATGCCAGGCACTCAGCCGAATGCCTGATAAGAAAGAACATCACACTAAGGAAACTAAGTTGAAGAAGATATCAACCACCTGGATAACCGAGACCGACTACGGGCGCTACCTGGTCACCCAGACCGGTAACTCCGGGATTTCCACGGTAACAGAGACAGATACCGGAAAAGTACTGGCAACTCTTGAGACGCTAGATAAGGCCAAGCGCTACCTTAACAAGCGCCAAAAGGCCGACGCTGCGCAGCGAAAGCGGTTCAGCTGGCAGCCGGGGGATATTGAATGGGAGGATTCCTCGCCCCGGCCGCCACGCCGGATGGACGGTAACGTTGAGACCGATGGTCGTTAAATGATCTGAAGGCTGGGCATCGTATGCGGGATCTCTCCGCGTACGGTGCCAGGCACTCAGCCTGATTAAGAGAAAACAACACCGAAAGGAAAAGAACATGTGCGTCATCCTGCTAGACAACGATGCTATAATAAAAAGAGAATAAACAGCCCGATCGCGCGTGTCCTCGCAACGACCGGGCCTAACCGCAACGAGGTGCGGCTATGGACAGTGTACGCCCCGAACGCTGGCTACCAGTAGTAGGCTGGAAAGACCTATACGAAGTAAGTAACAACGGAAGAGTTCGCTCCCTAAATCGAACCATATCGCGAGCCATGCATGGCAGTAAAAACCCAAACGCTAAGCTCACCTGGAATGAATCCTGCGAAATAAAAATACTTCTCAAAGAAGGAAATCTTTCGCAGCAAGCCATAGCAAATATATTTAACATAACTCAATCAACAGTTTTTCTTATAAAAAAGGGCAAAATATGGAAATATCCTGAAGAAAAAATAGCAACATACGAAAAACAAGGACAAATCCTCCAACCAATACTTAACACATATGCAGACTATTTCATAGTCACCCTGCACAGAGATGGAAAACAAATAAGCAGAGAAATTCACCGTCTAGTACTTGAAGCATTCGTCGGACCATGCCCTGTAGGTAACGAAGCATGCCACGGTCCCGGTGGCCCAACAGACAACCGCTGGCCAGAAAACCTAGAATGGGGCACTCGAAAAAAGAACATGAACGAGGATAAGATACGCGACCACAAAACCCAAAGAGGAGAAAATGCTGGATACAGAAAACTGAGTTACGCACAGCGATGTGAAATTTACCGTCTAGCCTGGGAAGGCAAGCTATCCCGGCGTACTATAGCTAAAATGTTCAATATCAGCTATCAGCATGTAGGAAACATAAAACGAAAAGATCGATGGCGATATCCACCAGAAGAATGGTAAGAAAGGAAAATAACATGTGCGTCATCCTGCTAGACAACGACGCTTCTGATTTTGAGATTCTCGAGACCGCCGAGGAAAAGCGAGAAATCCAGCGCCTCAAGCGCGAGCGAATGCAAGCCGCGGAAACCGGCGTGCGCCGGTACATGAAGCGAGCGATCGCCGGCGAGAAGTTCTACCCGAGCAGAGAAGCACAGTGAAAACCCAGGCCCGTCGCCTGTACCAGCTCGTCCGGCAGGCGATCAAGGCAGCCAAGCTGCTGATGACCGTGCGAGCGGCGCTGCCGCGCTGGCTCCGCGTCCTGCTCGGCGTCGCGCTGGTCTGCACGCTGCTGCCGGGCGTTCCTGACCTCGGGCTTGATGAGGCCATATACGTCCTAGCAGGCGTTACGCTGTGGTTCCGGCACCGGACGCTGCTGCGTGTGTGCTGGAACGGGGCAGGACTAGAAATCTAAACAGCAGAACAAGGAGAATTAATCATGACCGAAACCAAATCTGTTCGCTATCTGTACATGCATTGCAGTCTCCCGCTGCTGCCAAGCGCCATGGCCGCGTCTGACACCTGCCAAGCGCCTGCGGTTTGCGCGGTCAAGGAAGGCAACAGCTACTGGTACCGCTGCCAGCAGCATCACAACATCATCTCGCTGTTCGGAATCGGGAAAGGCGCCATCAAGCACATCATCCGAGGGGAATCCGTCACCGAGGTCCCCGTCACCACGCGAAAGGTCATTTAATGCCAATCAACCCGAACGACGAGCTTCTTCTACCCAGCGAGGTTAGCGCCCTTTTTGGCGTGGAAGTGAAAACAGTTACCCGCTGGGTTAGTGAAGGACGGCTCACCTGCATCCGGACACTTGGCGGCCACCGCCGGTACCGGAAATACGAAGTAATGAGCCTGCTTCGGGAGAATGACACCAGAGAAAACGAAGCGGAAAACTAACACGAGGGGGGAATCATGATTCAAAGCGAAAACCCTGATGAGGAAGAAAGTGCCGTCGAGCGAATAACGAACGCCGCGCACGCACTCTACCTAAACGGGGCCGTCATCCACCACATCAACGGGAACCCGGGCGACAACAGCCCTGACAACCTGATGCTGGTAAATCCATGCGAGAACATATTCGTGCTGGCAAGCGAACAATATACCCGTGAACTTCAGCGAGGCAGACCAGAAGAAGTGTCGTTCGTCGACGGCGTCGTATGGAAACGCGGACATCCATAACAAAGGAGGCAAACTATGAACCATGATGACGAGCGAGACTACGCCGAGGAAGCCTACAACCGCGCGCTCATGCAGGAAGAGCACGAAAGTGAGGAGGAGATCACGAGGCTGACCACCTTCCCAGATCCGGAAGTCCTGACCGCGGTAGCCGTAGCATCAGGCTTCCTCACAGGAGTGGCGCTTACCGTGCTCGTCACGCGGGTCGTCCGGCATGTTCGCGGCCCCTTTGACCGTATCCTAACTGTTACCCAAGCCCCCTGTGCCCCGAGCGCCCGAAAGGGTATCATGGGACGTGAGTGACACAAACCCAGAACCAGCCACACCGAAAGAAGCTGATCACCCATGACCATCTACCCGCCCGGCTACCGGTTCGGCCGGGGAATCGTCATCAAAGAAATCCGAATGCCTAGAGCGGGAAAAGTCAGTGGCGAACGCGGCATGCAACTATTGTGTGATTGCGGCACTGTATACGAAGTACAACTTAACCATCTTACCTCAATAAAAGCGCCAACTCGTTCATGCGGGTGCCTACGTAGAGAAGTTGCTATCACTCCGGAAAAGAAAGCAACTCTTATAGCTACCAACACCGTACACGGCCTTGCTGGAACCGGTAAACGACATTCTCTATACGGTGTCTGGGCAAACATGAAACATCGATGCTACAACCCAGACAACAAGCAATTCAAAGATTACGGCGGACGCGGCATCACAGTATGTGAACGCTGGCGTGACAACCCTCAGGCATTCATTGAGGATATCCTTAGCCTGATCGGTCCTCGTCCTCCGAAAAAAGTCCTAGATCGTAAAAATAACGACGGAAACTACGAACCAAATAATATTCGCTGGGTAACACGCCACGAGTCAACTATGAACAGACGCCGAGACGGAGGTCTGAAACTAGACCGAACAATAGTCCTCGACATAAAAAGACGACTTTCAATAGAAGAAAGCGGGGCATCAATAGCCCGACTCCACAATATATCAGAAAGCACCGTCAGCAAAATTAAGAAAGGAAAAACCTGGAAACAAGTCCAACTTCAAAAAAGCTAAGCCCACACAAACCCAGAACCAGCCACACCGAAAGAAGTTGATCACCCATGAGTTACAACAACATCTCCTGGTCAGGAACGCTCCGCTTCCTCGCCTTCTCAATTCCCGTTAAACTGTCCAGTGCCGTCTCAGAGTCATCAACTACCACAACGCATCAGTATGCCCCCGATGGGGGTCGCATCCGCTACCGCAGGGTCTCCGAAGCTACCGGCGAAGAGGTCGCTTACCGGGACATACAAAAGGGCTTCCAGTGCGACGATGGGAATCTCGTCCTGCTGAGCAACGACGATTTCGCCGAAGCATACGGGACGACTAGTCGTGAGACCGAGGTCCTGCTGTTCGCGGATCCCAGCCAGATCCCGAACGTAGCCCGTAGCAAGGGGTTCATCGTCCGGCCGGGCGTCGGCGGGGAGCGCTCCTACGCAGCGGCAGTCAAGGTTCTCCAGCAGGCAGGCAAGGTGGCCGTACTCGTCTTCGGTATTCAGCAGCGGAAACGCCTAGCGGTGCTAAGTCCGACCGCCGAAGGTTACCTCCGCCTCGAGCAGCTTGAGTGGGCAGAGGACATCGCGGTGCCGGACTTCACGGCTCCTGTCGCTGACTTCAGCGCCAACGAGGAGGAAGTGATCGGCAAGCTTGCCGGGCTTGTCGCCGGCCAGGCGCAAGACTTCGACTACCCGTCGAGGAAGGATGATTCCCGGGCACGGCTGAACGCGCTGATCACCAGCCGGATCGAGGCGGGGCAGACCACGACCGCCACGCCTGCCGCGGACAGCCCCGTCGCGCAGTACGGGAACCTGATGGATCAGCTCGTGGCCTCCGTCGAGGCGGTAAAGACCGAGAAGGAGCCTGCTCCCGCGAAGCCTAAGCCAGCCCGCAAGCCGCGTGCGCCTCGCAAGCCGCGCGCCACGGCCACGGCCGAAAAGGAAACCGCAGCAGCTTAGCCCTGCACTGGCGGCCGTGGGCACAGTAGCCTACGGCCGCCATTTTTAACGGAAAACTAGAAAGGAAAATGAACAATGAATAACTACGACACCGTCGACCTCGACCGGGAACTGGACAGGCATGAAGCGGGCGTAACCGTACGCGACCTGCTCAGGCGGATCCTGCACGACCCGGCACTGCTCGAAATCGCGCGAAAGGATATCGAGGACACCCTCGTCATGATGCGAGACGAGAGAATGTTCACCCTCAGCGGCAACGGCCTCGTCATCCGCGAGAAAGATGGCGGGCTTTCCGACGTTATCCGGCTGTCCACTGGCAATGCCGTCTACCAGGCGGTGCAGGCGATCGCCGAGGCAACCCCGGAGAAAGTCGCCGCTACCCGAGACGGCTACGCCCGGTACCTAGCAAGACAACGTCAGGGAGCCTCATCATGACCATCTCACGAGCACGGCATGACCGGATGACCGAGGCAAGCCCCGATTCCCGGCAGATCGCGCGCCTGACCGGAATCAACGGAGCGACCCTCACCGTCGAGACGATCCAGTTTATCGAAGATTCCGCCAACCAAGAAAGCGTCGGAGGGCTGATCCTCATCCACGGTCCGCAGGGAGGGGAGAAGTACCGGATCGCCACATCGAAGGCAGCCATTAACACGTTCGCCCGCGAACTGCTTGCCGGAAAACAAGAAAAAGAAAGCCTAACACCGAAAAGCACCGCAGAGCCCGGATCCTCTACGGAGCGAGTAGAACTCGGACTGGAGGTGATGGACCTAGCCCGCGAGCACGGTACCGCCACCGTCCGGCACTGGCTCCGCGCAGGCCAAGCGATGGACGACTAAATCAGGCAACAAGAAAACAACAGGGAGGAAAAAGTTATGAGTAACACGCAGGAATGGGAAGATAAGCCAGGCGACGGCTTGACCAACGAAGAAATCCTCACGCAACTACAGGACTTCGCGAGAGTCGGAGTTATCCAGTACGTGCTGCCCACCGAGCCGCTCGGCCAGGAATGGGTCATCGGCCTGGAAGGGCTCGGCATTTGCAAGCTAGTAAGAAAGTCCGAGGCCATCGCGTTCATCTCCGGCGCCAACGCGGTCGTCAGGCTGCTAGAGCGGAAACAATACCCGGCCGGGAGAAGCCAGTCATGAATTCAAAGATGAATCAGGTGCGGATCGAACAAGCACAGCGCATGGAAGTTTTGCGACTGCTAACAGCATGGGAAAACGCAGCCTCTTTCAAGCACGCCGCAACACTGATCAAAGCTGGAGATGACCTAGCCGGGGCACTAGCCAGCCTCGCCCTCGGGATCACTCTAGAGGAAAAAAAGGAACCGTAATGACAAGCACCGCACCTGATCAGGAAATGACCGACGTTGTATTCCGGCGCTGGTACCGAAAGATAGACGGCAACGGCATCATCGCCCTGTTCCCGGACGAGCCGCATGGTCAGCCCGGCATGGTCCTGTCGTACGAACGCATCGGCCTGCACGGCTCGGCAGACTACGAACGGGTTATGGCCGTCACCAGGCCAGCCAGCCCGACCGAGTACGAAGAACTGGAGCGAGAGCTGACCAGCTACCCATACAACTACCGGCTACGTGTCAAAAAGCGCAGAAACGGACGGCAGTCATGACAAACCCATTTCAGCAGCAACATCTGATCGAAGAAGCGCTGCACAAGCAAGAAGTCGCCCGCCACAAGAAGGAACTCAGCCGGAAAATCACCGCCGCAAGCATCGTCTTCACCGGCCTGCAATTCTGGTTCGCGCAGCTGATCATATGGGGCCTGTCCCTGTATCATATCCACAGCGGAATCTGGGCACCATGGCTAATCCTGGAAGCCCTCAGCAGCGTGATCGTCGGGGCGGTCAGGATCGGCATGATGGGCGCCGTGCGCGACAGCCGGCAGTAAGGAAAGAGATTCTACTAGATAACGGGGGAACAATGAAATTCAGGAACAAGATATTCATGGCGCTCACGGCAGCGGCCATTATCGCCAGCGGGGCAGCGGGCTGGCCGGGGAGCACGTCCTATACCGGGCACTCACCCGTACCGTACTCAGGAGTCGACGGCCAATGGAATAAACCCATGTGCGGCAGCAATGCCTTCGAGCGCGTACAGACAACGGTAACAGAATTCGCCGTCAACGACAGCACCGGAACCTGCGTTAATTCCACCAGGTACATCACGCGTTTCTCGGTAGCGAAAGTAATCCGGAACATCGGCTGGCAGTACCCGAACATCAGCAGCGGCTATGTCCCGGAAGGAGAAACCACGTGCGCGAACCCGGCCCAGGATCACTGCTTCGCCTATCCGGTGCAGGCTAAGTACGACGGCCATCCCGTCGCGTCCTTCAGCTCGTGGCTAAATCCGGGATCCTACAACGAGTCATTCGACACCTGGTTCAGCCCGATAAAGTCACACCACAGCGTGCAGACCCGAGCGGGTAACACGGAAATCATGATCTGGACGGCCTACCCCGGCATTCATGATCGCCTCTATAACTTCTTCACAGTAAACGGCATGCGATTCGGAACCATGTCGTGGGAAGCACACGGATCCTGGCGGTACGTCGCCTACCTATGGCTAAACGCCCCTCACATAGGTAACAGAGGCCGATCCCTGACCATCAGGAACCTGCCACTCAACCCGTTTTTCACCAACGCGGAGCATCACGGCTGGCTCTCGCAGAATGAATACCTGTGGGCAATAGACCTTGGTTTCGAAATGAACTGGGGCGGACGGGGAAACAACATCCACTCCTACTCGCTGACCGGCATGCCGTACGCTCCCGTCGATCACCTGACCCTCGCCAGGCCGGCTAACCAGGCCACGGTCATCGGGACAACGGTGCGCCTGCCACTGCACGCACGGTCCAGCGAGAACTGGCGGATCAGCTACGCAACCAGCCGCCTGCCGTCAGGGCTGCGCCTGTACGGCTCGGTCATCTCCGGCCGGGTTACCGGCATCCCGTCCTGGCAGCGGGTCACCGTGACCGCCCGCGACCGCGCCGGATCAGTCCGCAGGGTGGCTTTCACCTGGATCACAAAGAGATGAGGAAAGAAATGCCCGCGATTAACAGCTACCCCGCACGCCTCTCCGTAGAAGAGCTACGTAAAGAGCTAGCCCACTATGCCGAACTGCGGAGATCGGACGGCAAATCCGACTCCACGGTCGAGCAGGACAAGAAAGTAGTCGGGTACTTCCTGCGCTGGCTGGAATCAGGCTCCCACATCACTCCCGACCTGAAAGGCCGCCTCACAACCTGACAATAGAAAAACAAGGAAAGGCAAGGCAGCAAGGCACAAACTATCCAGCGCAACCAAAACGGGGATATCGATGATGAAGACACGCAGCAAGATCACGACCGGAACGGCAACCGCAGGAATGGCTCTCGCGCTCGGCCTAGCAGCAGCGACGCCGCCGGCATCAGCGGCATCTGCGCCGGCACCTGCACCAGCGCCCGCCGAACTTCATGTCAGCTGGCGGACGACTAACCTCATCCGGGTCCGATGGTCCTACGCAACAGTGCGAGGCGGTTTCCTCGCGCAACTGCGGAACTCACGCGGCCAGACGCTCAGCCAGTACAAAACGTGGAAACTGTACGCCACCTTCACCGGCCTGCGATCTGGCACCGGCTACCGGATAACGATCCGCAAGAACGCACCCTATGCTAGGGCAGCCACGATCGCGACCCAGACAGTTCAGTCGTTCAATCAGAAAGCGGCAAGCTACGCTACAACGCTCGAAGGCATCCCGTATGTCTGGGGCGGAACAACCAAGCGCGGATTCGACTGCTCGGGATTGACCCAATTCACCTACCGGCACGAAGGCCGACTGATCAACCGAACAGCGCAGCAGCAGTTTAATCAGTTCCATCCCGAAAGCCACACACGAGCACAGCCGGGGGATCTTTTGTTCTTCCACGCCACTAGCAACCCAAGAAGCTTCGTCTACCACGTGGGTCTTTACGAGGGCGGCCTGAACATGGTGGCAGCTACCCGACCCGGCAGTGACGTCCAGTGGCAGTCGTTCGCGTGGGGCGGAAACACCGTTACCTTCGGTACGATCTCGCACTAGTCCCACGCACGAAGCAAGTCCGATAATGAAAACAACAAGAAAGGAAACCATGAACAAGATCGAGCGCCGCATCATACAGGCGGTTGACCGCTGGTACATCCTACGTCACCCAGACGAAGCCGTACTCATCGGTGACGAAGACCGCACGAAGGCCGTTGATTACCTCGCCCTGGCGCACAGCCTGGGTTACATCAGCCTAGAAGACATGCGAGAACGCGCCGAAATGGCACTGACCGCCACACACCAGCATCACCTGGACTGGCCACTCCGCAACCTGCCGGAAGATATCACGCCACCAGAACCACCGGAACTCCCCCCAGTTCAGCAGGCTCTCGCCGATGCCGTTACCCGACATCAGCACCGGAACAGCGAGGAGATGAGCATCCGCTTTATGATCTTCGTGCCGATCACCGCCATCCTCGTCGCCCTACTACTCTTCAGCATATTCATCCTTCTTACCTAGAAACAAAAGGGAACACCATGACAGACAGCGCTTTCATCGCCTACGTATCCGACGCGCTCGATCGCTTGGCAGGGCGAACCGATACAGAGATAGCGGAAACCTTCGATTCAACCGCCGCGGAGGCGGCAGACCTGCTGCGGCACGCCCCGCTCAGAGCAGCTGCGGCCCGATTCTCCCGGTGGGACATGACCGAGGCCGAATTCGACGCGATCGTGGCCGGTCTCCTTGACCGAAAGGATGCATCATGAAGCCTATTACCGATCCGAGCACAAAAAACACCCTGTCCGTTGAAAGCAACCTACTAGCAGGCATTGCCCTTACCATCAGAGGTGCACGGGGGTCACTGCTCGCAACCGTACGCCCCCGAAAAGAGGAGCTGTGCGAACTAGCGGCATCAATCATCCTTCAATACGGCACGGAAACCTTTAAGGAGCAATTCGCCCGGGTTCTTATCACTAGAGCCCGTCAGGGCATCACCAGAACCGACCTGCCAGCCGAACTAAGCTATCACCACGAAAGAGACGAAGTCCAAAAACGAAAGAACGGGATCCGATGACACGAAAAAACAGGCGGAGAAAGCAGAATCCTCGCGGGCCAGTCCTGAACAAGCTGGGCCTGCCGATAGAAAAACAGCACTCGTCCGATCCGGATATCCGAGCGCTTCGCCTCTGGGTGATGCAGTCCATCCGTGATCGTCAGGGGATCTCACTATAACATTCAACGCAATAGCTACCACCTATATTAAAAGAAAGGATAACTCATGACTACGCATAATCCGCCTCTCGGAGAACTTAGAAAGAGAGTGGAATTTCCTCCCGAAATAAAAGCAGCGGTATGGAAAAGGGATAACGAATGCTGCGCTTACTGTAACATTACCAACACGGAAAGTATGGAAAAATACGGAAAACACCTTCACTTCGATCATATAATCCCGCATATTAAAAACGGCGCAAACACAGAAGCTAACTGCCAGCTACTCTGCCCGCCCTGCAACCTTGCCAAAGGTGATAGCACAGACGAAGAAGGACGACGCAAAGCAGCCATACGAATTAATAAGGAGCTAGAGCGAAACGGACTACTCGAGTCTATACCTCCAGCTATTCCCGGAACTCTAATAGCATATTCCGGGCCGCTAATTACTGGAAATGTTTACACGCGTAAAGATCTCCAGGAAATCTTCAACACTACAGACCGAACAATAGACACAGGGATATTCCGTCCAAAGGGACGATCGGAGATATGGCTATTCGTTACAGAGAAGAAGACTCCGGATCGTACGCAGTACCTGGACCTGCTATCAGATAACACGCTGTACTGGGCGGGACAAACACTCGGAAAAAAGGATCACCTGATTATAAATCACCGGCGAAACAACGAATGTCTCCTACCCTTCTACCGAATAGGAAAAAACCAGTTCAAAGGCGGAGGCTTTGTCTTCGAAGGTGCCTTCACCTACGTCAGCCACTCAGGCAGTCATCCCACCAACTTCGTTCTCCACCGCAATCCATCGTAGGGAAAATCATGCCGCCATCAACTAAGACACGCTCTGCGATTAGCCAAGTACGCACAATGTCCCGTCGAGACCAGCCGACCCGGCGTAGTGACTGCCACGCCTGCAAGTGCAAAGGCAGGTGAACGATATGTATCCGAAGAACCTCAAGTCGCCACCGCATAGGGCGATCCTACAACCAAAAACTTCAAACAGGAAGAGATCTAGTACGCGGTACGTCTTCAGTGGGGCTAGACTACACTAGAGGGAGGAAACTGAACCATGAAAACCACAGCACTCACGCAGAAGTACATCGTCGGCAACGTCCGCAGACTGGACAGCCTGGAACCGGGCTACACAGACGGATACCACCGACTGACTCTGGCTAGCAACGACCAACACCACAGATATGTTAAAATAAAGAAAATAATCGGCCCGGCAGGCGGTGAGACGCCATAACCGGGCCTAACCGAGAAGGAACCTCGGCTATGGACAGCATAACACCAGGCAGCAAACGAACTTCCACAGTATACCCATCGGGCTACAGATTCGGTCGAGGGGTCGTCATCGAAGAGATCAGACTCCCCTCGAAAGGCGCCCGATTCGGAGTTCGCAGCATGCGGCTACAATGCGATTGCGGCACAATCTACGAAGCGATGCTCGGAAATCTCCTCGGCAAGACACCGACTCTGTCATGCGGATGCCTAAAACGAGAACTATCCACTAAACGTACCCGTAAATACCCACCGGGCTATCGGTTCGGACGCGGAACCATTATCAAAGAAATACGATTCCCCTCACCCCACGTGGCAACCGGTGTTAGGGGCATGGAGCTTAAATGTGACTGCGGCAAAATATACAGAGCTAGGCTGAATAACCTAAAAAGCGGCCACGTAATATCATGCGGCTGCCTGCGCCGAGAACTTTTCGACCAGACAACGCACGGGCTTTCACGACACCCGCTGTATGGACCCTGGAAAGCCATGCTATCCAGATGCGAGAACCCCGATGACAAAAGTTACGCAGACTACGGCGGACGAGGCATCAGCGTATGTAAGCGCTGGCACGATCCAAAAAACTTCATAAGCGATATCGAAAATTCAATTGGCTCCCGTCCAACAGGTCGCGTACTGGACCGAATAAACAATAACGGGAACTACGAACAAAATAATGTTAAATGGAGTACATATAGAGAGTCTAATCTAAACCGCCGTCGAGACGTCCGACAGAAACTCGATCCTGAAAAAGTTCTTGATATACTAAATCGACTGTCCCTTGGAGAGAGCGGAGCCTCAATTTCCCGATCTTATAACGTATCAGAAAGTTCCGTCAGCCTGATCAAAAGAGGAAAAACATGGAAACATACATCAAAAATAGCCACATAAATACCACAGCACCGGCACAGCCATACGTAGTCGGCAACGTCCGCAGGCTGGACAGCCTAGAACAGGGCTTGCTCATGTTCGAACTCGTACATGCGGATGAGCGCCACCTGATCGCCGGTTACCTGTTCGTCAGCGCACCGCGGGCCGGGTACCCGAACGGAGTGGCCGACTACCGCAACATCGACGGAAGCCCGATCCCGTCCGGCCAGTGGACGAGCAAGCTACCGGAACGCCAGCGGCTGCGAGAACTGCGCAAGGGCTTCGATCTAGCGGTTCAGGCTTATCTAGGGGGAGACAAGTTATGAACACTGGCAATAGCATTTCCGCGCTCATCGAAGCCAACATCGCAGAAGCTCAGAAAAATATTGAGACCTGCGCAGCCAATATAACGCTCATCGAAGCCAGCCGATGGCGGCTCATCCGTAACCGGAAATTGCTCGATCAGAACTGGACGCTCCTCCGGGCTAACATTCTCCTGATCGAGAAAAACAACCTGCTCCTCATGCAGCAACTAACGGAAGGCAAGTTATATCATGGGTGATCCCTATTACATACCAAAAGTTCCAGGCGGTCAGTGGTTATGGCGAAGAAAAGCTCCAACTCCGGCTGCGGCGGACTGATCGGCGCCTGCATCCTGCTCGTCCTAGCCGTCAAATTCTGGTTTGTGGTGCTGCCTCTCATCGGTGTGTCCCTCATCGTTGCCGCCATCGCCAGCGTAAGCCAGAAGCACAAGGCGCTCCGAGAAGAAACCGAGTATGTACGCCACCGGCTGGCTCAGACATGCGTCGTCAACCCGGACCGCCCGCTGGCCGCCATCCCGGACACCGAAATTCGCGAAATTACAGCTAGTCCGGAAAGTTACCGGGGCATCCTCGTCTCCCGTACCGCACTAGGCAAGAAAGAATCAGCCCAAGTCGAGCGTGCGGACGCCGCCGCCCATGCCATCCTGACCTCGCCCGAGTACCTGGCGGGCACCTGCGGTAATCTCCCGGCACACGCCATCTTCCGTCATTTGTGGGAAATCGCGTTCTCGCTTCGTGACATCAGCGAATGCCGGGCCGGACTGCCAACCATCGGCGTCGGACCGATCACCGCGCCGGTCGTCGCAGCTCAGCGCCAGGCCGTCGAGATAGCGGAGGCATCCGTCACGAAACGCATCAGCGCGCTCCTTAATTTTGCCGCAGCAGTGGGAAAGGCAGATGCCGCCCGTAGAGACTGGGAGATGGCGCAGAAACTAGCCGGAAACAATGACCGGTACCTGAATCTCATTGCGCGCACAGCTGCTGATGAGCATGCCGTTACCGACCTCGCTCGGGAAAACCTCAACGCCGAACGAGCAGCCCAGGCACTTAATCAAACACTTCGCAGCGCCGCCCTGGCCGCCGAAGTTCTCGCCCTGTAACAGAAAGAGAAAGGAACACCACCATGGCTAGAGACGCGCTAGTTCACGGCCGGAAGACCATCATCGGCATCGACCTCAGCTTCGGGACAACAACCACCACGCCCTGCGGGAAGAAGCGTCCGCGAGAAAGAACCTCCGTCAGCCCGTCTGTCGTTACCTGCCCCGCCTGCAGAGAATGGGCGATGCGAGAAGAACACCAAATGGCCGATGGCGCACGAGCCGCGCTTCGCCTCCTGGCCGACGGCGTAGTGATCTCTGACAAGATCAGCACGGATGACCTGATCTCCGAAGTCGAAACCCACAGCCAGCGGGCGGCAGAATGGACTTAATATCAAGAATAAGCAAAACGAAGGAGCAGAGTACTGATGACCGAGATGCAACAGGGGCAGGAGTGGGTAGAGTGGCGCGAGGCAGCGCCGTTTATCAAGTGTGGTATATGTAACGGGGAAGTTACCCCCAGCCGCAAGTTCTGCCGATACCGCTGCAATCGATGCGGACTCCCCGTCCGTTACGACTGGGCGCTGCTGCGTGCCTCACTCGAAGCCTACGCCGCCTGGATGACAGAGGCTAATTCAGAATTGCACGAAAACAATAACCAGGAAGGAAAATTACAATGACAATCAGCATCAAGGAATTTCTTTGCACCGCTATCATGCCTGACGGAAGAGTCTGCGGCAAGCGTCGTTTTGCTACGAAAGAAGCAGCCGAACGCGTTATCCAGAAGATGCAGAACACCCGTGATCGCACCGGAGGCAAGAAGGTGGAAAGCAGGGCCTACTACGACCACGGTCCTGAGCCTTTTGGCTGGTACCACATCTCCAGCCAGGAGCGAAGCCGGAACGAGCTAACTCAAGAAGAAGGCCAGGCGAGCTGAAAATCCGCAAAGTAAACGGGATCAGCCTCATGCAAGACGATGCTCAGGGCGCGGGACGACAGAGCCCGGTGCAGCTCGTCACCTGGGCAGGCTAGACCAGAGTCCTGGTAGCGAACGAAGGCCTGGAGGGCCGCGGCATACAAGTCGCGGCCCTCCCACTCCCGGTTCTTCCTCACGTCTTCCCACACAAAATGCAGACCGCAGGACCCGGCCGCTCAGGATTCGGCCAACGCTCGAGAACATACGCATGCTTCACGGTAACAAGTCCGGCATGAGATGGATGGGGATCCCACGTGACGTGCCCATTATCGCCGACCACCGCGTGATCTCGTCCAGTATTCCGGATCGTACGGCCCACCACGATCGAGCGCCCCGCAGGGATCTCCGAAACCAAGCACCAATCGAGCTGCCGACCACGAAGCCAGAGCCGTACCGCCGAAGGCCACCAAAGAAACGAAGCAAAATTCGGCACGGCGTCAAGCGGCAAACCAAGCGC
>Ga0307471_100000115_pt1 | contig 38302 bp, 38 predicted proteins | sample atmos_gasesAM3C__2_FD_204566 | JGI IMG/M metagenome (GOLD analysis project Ga0307471, IMG submission 204566) | Hardwood forest soil microbial communities from Morgan-Monroe State Forest, Indiana, United States - atmos_gasesAM3C_515 | ecosystem: Environmental > Terrestrial > Soil > Temperate... | reverse complement strand
TTCTCGGCTCGGCGATCATCATTCCCCTGGTTGTACAAGGCCACACAAAGGGATGTCTGGTATTGGCGCGCCAACGTTCGAGCGCACCGTACCAATTGGATGACGTATCGCTTGCTAACGATCTCGCCTATCGCGTGAGCGTGATTCTTGAAAACGTCATGCTGATGGAAAAGATTCAGGAAGCCGACCGGCGTAAGGATGAATTTCTCGGCATGCTGGCCCACGAATTACGCAATCCTCTCGGCCCTATATACAACGCCATCCAACTGCAAAAACTGCTTAAGCCGACCGACCCGCGTATGGCCGATCTCGGGAATATCATCGATCGTCAGGCGAAGCATATGGGACGGCTCATCGACGATTTGCTGGATGCGACGCGCCTGGCTCACGGAAAGATTTTGCTTCGCAAGGAACGCTGCGATTTAAACCAGATCGTTCATCAGACGGTTGCAGACTATTGCACGGTTATCGAGGCGAGCGGTTTGCAACTAAACGTCTTCACTCCAAACATTCCTGTGTGGGTCAATGGCGATCCGACGCGGCTGGTGCAGACCATCGGCAACTTGCTGCACAACGCTCATAAATTTACCAAATCCGGCGGCGCGATTACGGTTCGTCTGGAAATAAAAAAGAAGGACCGGCTGGCCACCGTCACCATTGCCGATACCGGTATCGGTATTGAATCCAACATGCTCTCGTGCATTTTCGATGTGTTCCGCCAAGCCGAACAAGGCTTGGACCGCAGTCACGGCGGGCTGGGACTGGGCCTCGCTTTGGTAAAGGGTCTTGTTGAACTTCATAACGGAAATGTGCATGCCGCCAGTCCTGGGCTGGATAGAGGTGCGGAGTTCACGATCCAATTGCCGCTCGAATCCCCGGATAAGGCAACCGTCCAAAATGCTTCGGCCGTCCCGCTCTCCAGCGATAGAAAATACCGCGTGCTTGTCATCGAAGATAACCCGGATGCGGCCAAAAGCGCTCAAATGCTTTTGCATCTCGAAGGTCATGATGTCCGAACGGCGTCTACCGCTTTGGCAGGTTTGGAATCGGCCCGTGATTTTCACCCGCAGGTTATTCTGTGCGACATCGGCTTGCCGGAAATAGACGGCTATCAGGTCGTGCGCACAATTCGCCAGGATGCCGCATTGTCATCTGCATATGTAATTGCCCTGACCGGCTATGGCCGGCAGAAAGATCAGCAGCAAGCCCTAGAGGCTGGTTTCGATCTGCATTTAACCAAGCCGATCGATTTTACCAGCCTTCGCCAGGCCTTCGCCCTTGCCGATTCGAAATGTGATAAAAGGGAAGCGGCTTCTCCATGACAGACACCCCTCCTCCCAAAATTCCAGCTACGGCTTTGCGTATACTGGTGGTGGACGACAATGAGTCGGTTACCAAGACATTCGGATGGATGCTTGAAGTGCTCGGCCACGAAGCGCGCGTGGCGCGGGATGGTCTTGCCGCACTTGTCATGGCCCGCTCATTTCTGCCGGATGTTGTCATGCTGGATATAGGTCTGCCGGGAATGAATGGCTATGAGGTTTGCCAAAAAATGCGCGCCGAACCGGCGCTGGCGGGATGCGTATTCATCGCCCAGACGGGCTGGAGCCAACCGGAATATCTGGAACGTTCGAAGCAGGCGGGCTTCGATCACCACTGGGTCAAACCAATCCCAATGGATCGTCTGGAAAATCTGCTTAGCTCATTGAGCCACAAAGCCGCAGCCTGAAGCGGCGCGCAACGATCGCTTTGCTTTTTCAGGCGAACGATTTGCGGGCGACATTGCAAAAAGATGTGGTGTACGCAAGCAGATGCCTGCAAACTCTTTTAAGAGCCGTTCGGCTGATTCCGACAAGCGGCGGTCTGGAGGCCAAGCTCGGAATTCGAATTATTACCCCTGTAATAATTTCCGGCCCTCGCTAAAAACCTGTCTCCTTGCAAAAACTGGAGCGGGCGACGAGGATCGAACTCGCGACCCCGACCTTGGCAAGGTCGTGCTCTACCGCTGAGCTACACCCGCATCCATAACGGCAAGAGGGAGGGATCATACAATCCCGGTCTGTGTTTGCAAGTCCGGCAACCGGCGATCGCAAGGCATCTTTTCGGTTAATATAAAGCTTGTATTTACGTTGCTTTCGCCGCCTCTTGCCGTTTGCTAGATTGCGCTTAAATCATAGGGAGCGCCAAAGGGCGCTTTGAGAATAGGTATTCGCATGTCCACGCTTTCGCCGCTTGCCCGCGCACCCGATGCGCCTGCCGCCGCCGATCCGGTCAAGGATGTCAATCTGGCCAATTTCATGGCCGACGTCATCGAGGCCTCGCGCGACCGTCTCGTGGTGGTCGATTTCTGGGCGCCTTGGTGCGGGCCCTGCAAGCAGCTGGGCCCGGTGCTGGAGAAGGTCGTGCGCTCGTACAAGGGCGCGGTGCTGATGGCGAAAGTCGATATCGATCAAAATCCCGAAATCGCCCAGCAGATGCGCGTGCAATCGATCCCGGCCGTGTTCGCTTTTTTCCGCGGCCAGCCAGTCGATGCCTTCATGGGCGCGCAGCCCGAGGCGCAAATCAAAAGCTGGCTCGAGCGTTTGCTGAAAGCCACGGCCGGCGCGGGCGCCGCCATGCCCGATAATGCCGGGCTCGATACCGCCCTCAAGCAGGCCGAAGATTTTCTTGCCAAGGGCGACACGGCCGCCGCGCAATCGATCTACACGGACATTCTCGATATGGATCCGTCGAACGCGCCGGCTTACGCGGGATTGCTACGCTGTCTGGTCGCTTTGGGCGATGTGGAACGCGCCAAACAGATGCTCGAGAAAGCGCCGGCCGAAATCGCCAAGGACAAAGCGCTCGATTCCGTGCGCACGGCGATCGAGCTCGCGGGGCAGGCGGCACAAAGTGGTTCGGCGGCCGAGCTTGAGGCGAAGCTCAATCAAAATCCCGCCGATCATCAGGCGCGCTTCGATCTTGCACTCGCGCATTACGCGGCAGGGCAAAAGGAACAAGCGGTCGATCAATTGCTGGAAATCGTGCGCCGCAACCGCAGCTGGAACGAAGACGGCGCGCGCAAGCAACTGGTCAAATTGTTCGAGGCGTTCGGCCCCGCCGATCCGCTTACCATTTCCGCGCGCAAGCGCCTTTCCTCGATCCTGTTTTCATGAGCGCCGCGACCACCCCGCCGCCCGCACCCGCCCTTGCCCCTTCGGCGTTGCCTGAAGTGCTGCCGATTTTCCCGCTGACCGGCGTGCTGCTGCTGCCGCGCGGGCGCCTGCCGCTCAATATCTTCGAGCCGCGCTATCTCGCCATGGTCGAGGATGCGCTGGGCCACGGCCGCCTCATCGGTATGGTGCAGCCGACGGTTTCTGAAACGCAGGAAGCCTTTCCGCCCGTCTATCATATCGGCTGCGCGGGGCGCATCACCTCTTTCACCGAAACCGAAGACGGGCGTTTTCTGATCGGCCTTGTCGGCGTGTGCCGCTTCACGATCACGGAAGAATTGCCGATCGAGCGCGGCTATCGCCGCGTGCGCCCGGATTGGGAATCCTATCTCGCCGATATCGGTAGCACGGACGAAACCGAAATTGACCGCGATAAATTGTTTGGCATTCTGCGGCATTATTTTAAGCTTCATAATATCGCCGCCGACTGGAATGCGGTGCAGAACACAAACAACGAAACGCTGGTGTCCTCGCTCGCCATGATTTGTCCGCTGGCGCCCAACGAAAAGCAGGCTTTGCTGGAAGCCGCCGATTTGCGCGCGCGCGCGGAATTGCTGATGGCGCTACTGGAAATGGCCTCAATGCCGCAAGCGGCCGAGGTCGAAGGCGGCGCGAGGCACTAAACAGAGGACAGAAGACAGATGTCAGAGGACAGAAAAAATTCCGAGCGGCGAGCTGATCCTCGTTTGCTCGAAATCCTGGTATGCCCGGTGACCAAAACACCGTTGCGCTATGACGCCGCCCGGCAGGAACTCATCAGCGACAAGGCCGGCCTTGCCTTCCCGATCCGCGAAGGCATTCCGATAATGCTGGTTGATGAGGCAAGGAAAGTTAGGGATTAACTCGGGATTTATTCTGGTGCCGCACGCATCCCTCTTGCGCGCCTGTACAATGTTGAGGGATTAATCCCCAGCGCTGCCGCAGCGCGAGGTATGTTGCCATCGTAAAATGCAATAGCTGCTTCTTTTATTTGGCGTTCCATATCTCCGAGATGTCTAAAACGTCCCTCTTGGTCCAACAAATTGATCCGAAAACCTTGACTTTCACCTGAAGTTTCTTGCGCACGCTCTACAGCTTTGGGCTTTGTGCCTAGCTGAGGCGCACGAATGTCTTGCATGCGAATAACGAGCCCGTCACAATCGACTGCGGCAGATTGGATAACGTTTATCAATTGCCGAACATTGCCGGGCCAATCGTAAGTTTGAAACCAGGCTGTTATTTCGTCATTGAAACACCTATCACCGTCAAACTGGCGCAGAAATATAGCGCTTAGCCGTTGCAGATCCTCTTTTCTGTCACGCAAAGGCGGAATGGAGATTGAATATTGGCAAAGGCGGAAAAATAAGTCTTCGCGCATATTTAATGCGTCAAAATTTTTATTGGTGGCTGCAATAATGCGAATATCAATAGGATAAGTTCTACTATCGCCGACTGGTTGAATTGATCGCGTTTCCACAGCATCGAGCAATTTAACCTGGGCTGAAGGTGACAATTCGCCGATTTCGTCCAGAAATAACGTGCCTCCATTCGCGGATCGGAATTTGCCAATGGCATCAGCGTAAGCTCCCGTAAAAGCGCCTTTTTTGTGGCCGAACAAAGTACTTTCGATTAGCTCCGACGGTATCGCCGAGCATACAACCTTGACAAAAGGCTGATCCCTACGCGGACTGTCCTTATGTATAGCTTCCGCTAAAATCCCTTTGCCCACGCCGGTTTCGCCGATAAGAAAAACAGACAAATTAGTATCGGCGATGCGCGCTGCCCGCTCCAGGCATTCCTGCATCGCTGGGTCGCCGCTGAGTCTGGTAATATGAGAAATTGGTCTAGTTTCAAGCTCGGTAACACTTATCCATAAATCCTTGCCGATGAGAAGCCTAGGCAAAAAGCGACGCTACCGGAAAATCCGTTTTTTACAAATAGATTTTCTTTCGGCCAAAGAAGATTGGTTAATAGAGAATTATTCCAGTTGGTAGATTTTTTGTCCGATATGCCCGACTTCTTTCGAAAGCGCCACGTCCTCCCATATTTCGAAACCGGCCGCGGCGGCGCGTTCGCAGAAATGAAAATCCTCGCCGAGGATTTTTTCGCCCTCCACCCGGTCGCTAAACCAGGGCTTCGGCAATTTGTCGAACACGCGCATCTTGATCAGCATGCAGCCGGTGGGCAGGATTTTCATGCGCCGCAATCCGTTTTCAACGGCCGCGCCCTCAAGCGGCATGCCGGTCGGGCTAAAGGGTGCTGCGCGGCGCGAATAAACCGCGCCGACAATATCTTTGTCATGCCGCAAAAGCCGCTTCAGCACATCGAGCGGAAAGGTCATGTCGCTGTCGAGAAACAGCACATGCGTCGCCTTTATCAATTGCGCCGCCGCCACGCATTGGTTGCGCACCACGGCCACGATCGAGCCTTTGCAATTGATGATGCCGGTATGCGCGCCGGGATCGAGGCACAGTGCGGCCAGATTGGCGGCGAAATCCGCATGCACCATATCGCCGGAGGGAATGCAGATGGCAACGATGGGGGCGCTCATTAAAAATACCTCGCCAGATTTTTACGGATACGTTCGAGGATCGGGGTTTTCGGATCGGGAAAGGTGAAAGACTGGTCGGTGATCGTCTGATAGGCGCTGATATAAACGCGCGCGGCTTCCAGCATCACCTCGGGCGGAATGGGCGGAATATCGTCCTTATAGGGATCGCAACGCTCACCCACCCAGTTGCGGATGAAATCCTTGTCGAGCCGCTCGGGTGCTTCGCCGGCCTTGAACCGGCGCTTGTAGGTGTCGGCGATCCAATAACGACTACTGTCCGGCGTGTGAATTTCATCCGCCAGCACAACACGGCCATTCTCATCGAAGCCGAATTCATATTTGGTGTCGGCGAGAATAAGCCCACGCGCCTGTGCCAGTTTCCGTCCGCGCGCGAACAGCATCAGGGATTTTTCCGTCACCGCCTGCCAGACATCCGCCGCCAGCAAGCCGCGCTCGATAATGGCGGCGGCTGTCAGCGGTTCGTCATGCGCGCCTTGCGCCCCTTTGGTGGTGGGGGTGATGATCGGTCTCGGCAGTTTCTCGTTGTCGCGCAAACCGTCGGCGAATGTATGGCCGTACATCTCGCGCTGGCCGTTTTTGTACATGGTGAGGACGGAGGTCGAGGTGGTGCCGGCCAGATATTCGCGCACCACGATCTCGACCGGCATCATGGTCAATTTCCGGCACACGATCACATTGGGATCGGGATATTCGATCACATGGTTGGGGCAGATATCCTGCGTCGCCTCGAACCAGAAGCGCGCCATCTGCGTCAGCGCCTGCCCCTTGCAGGGAACGGCGCCGAGATTGCGGTCGAAGGCGCTAATGCGGTCGGAGGCGATGATGATGCGCCGCCCATCCGGCAAATCGTAATTATCGCGCACCTTGCCACGATAATGATTGGGCAATTCGGGAATAACAGCGTCCGCCAGCACATTGTCCGCGCAAGCCGCGAGTTTTTTGACGTCGATCATGAAAAAAGCAATTTCCGGTTGGCGTAGCCCCGCTCCAGCATGCCGGTATAGACGCCCGGATCGACATTGCCGCCGGATCCTACCGCAACCACAGTCTTGCCGCGGAACATATCGCGATTCAGGCAGGCGCAGGCGATGGAAACGGCGCCACCCGGTTCCAGTACCAGTTTGAAATACTCGGCCGCCAGGCTCATCGCCGCCTCGGTCTGGGCGTCACTGGCGGCAAAGCCGCGCGCTTTTTGATGTCGCAGGATCGAGAAGGTTTTATCGCCGGGACTCATGGCCATAAGCGCGTCGCAGATCGAACCACTCGTCTTGTTGTGCTTCACGATTCCGCCGGATTCGAGCGAAAGCTTCATATCGTCGAAATATTCCGGCTCCGTCGAGTAGATCATCGGCTTCTCGTCGCTATATAAGTCGCGCGAAAGCGAAATGCCGGCCGCGAGGCCGCCGCCGCTGCAATTGACCAGAATGGCGGCAGGGGATGCGCCTTTTGCTTTCATCTGTTCGAAAATCTCGATGCCGCAGGTGCCCTGGCCCGCGATCGTGCGCCCATCGTTATAGGGATGGATCATGCACAAGCCGCGTTCGCGTGCGATGCGCTGGCCGATTTCCTCACGATCGTCGGTGTCGCGGTTGTAAGTGACGATTTCGGCGCCGTAGCGCCGCGTGTTGTTTAGTTTCAGTTGCGGCGCATCCTGCGGCATCACAATGGTGGCCTTGGTCCCGGCGGTGGCGGCGGCATAGGCGACGGCCTGCGCATGATTGCCGGAGGAAATCGCGATCACGCCCTTTTGCTTTTCCTCTTTGGTCAATTGCAGAATCTGGTTAAGCGCGCCGCGCACCTTGAAGGAGCCGGTCAATTGCGTGTTCTCGGCCTTCACCAGCAGCCGGAAGCCCAATTCCTTTTCAAGCAAGGGGGCTTCGACCAAAGGCGTGGTTATGATGTGTCCTTGCAGCCGTGTGGCGGCTTCCTGGACATCCTTGAGCGAGGCGGGAAGGGCATGATTCATGCCGCCTCATCCTAGATCAGGAATGGACGGGACGCAAAGATGAGGCCGCTATTTCGCGGCACCGCCGAAGAAGACCGTGAAAACGACGAATACCAGCAAAATGCCGACCGCGAAGAAAACCGGATTGAAGGCCGAAACGACCGTACCGAAACTCGCAGCCGGATAGATATGATAAGGCATGACATCCTCCTCGCTCGGGAGAGCGATGGGAAGATTTCACGCCTGTAATGCGGTTATAATAGGTCGACCGCCGCGGCCGATGTTCGCACGGTAAAATCCGTATAAGTTTTTTGGGACTTAATTCGCCTGCGAATGGCGCAGTTCGTAGAGTTCGTCCTCGTCTTCGTCCATCTCGGCGGCGGCTTTCGCCTGCTTTTTATCTTCATGCGGCTTCTGCTCGCGAATGGCGCGGCCCATCAGCGCGATGAGCGCGCTCGCCATGCCGAACAGTGACAGCGCATCGTCCAGCGTGATGCTGCTCTCGGCCGTGATCAGCGGGTTGCGGTAATGATCCTTGATCTGGGCCAGCATCTGCACCACGCGCTTGTCGGGACGGAAGGCAACCTCATCCTCATCGGCCAACGCGACCAGCTTCTTGAGATAGATCGTGTAATTGCGCTCGCTCTTGGCGCCGGCGGCGCTGGCGAACAATTCATAATAGGGCTTCAGCGTGATCTCGATCGCGCGCAGCATATGCAGCGCCGCGGCAGTGCCGAGACCGAACACAAGGGCGCGGCCGGCGAGATCGAACTCGTTCAGTGCCGCGGGTGGAATCACATCCTGTAAATCCTTGGCAAAAATCGCGCGCGCGTTTTCCGCGAGATCGAAGGTGGAATAGATGCCGCGCTTGCCGGCAAGGTAAGTCGGCGCGCGGTTGAGTTCGGCCGCCAGCGCATGCTCGAATTTCTCTACCAGTGAAACAAGCAATGAAATCTCATGCGCGTCAATGCGGTCCTCGCCGGTCGGATTTTTAAGCTGCTTGGTAGCCGGGTCGATGAAATAGCGGTTGAAAATGGAGCTGAGCTTATTGAGGAGACGGGTGGCATCGGCTTTCGAGCTTTCGAGCACGAAGGGATCGCCCTTGATGAAACCATCCAGCAGGGCCTGCGCCTCGGTCAGCGGACCAAACATGTCAGCCACGCGGCCCTGGGTGCGGATGCTGAACAGCGCGTAAAGCTTGGCGCCAAGCTCGTAAAACCGGTATGCGTCGAGTTGCTGCATGAGGATGACGCTTTCTATTTTAACGCCGGCCCCGAGCCGGCTCCAAAATTATTTCGCATACTAGTCTTTAACCAATGCGCCGCTTAACAGGGGGCCTTTGTGGGTACGGCAAAGGGCCCAGAATCGTCAATAACGCATTATGGTTAACGACCTGTTTTTCACCAAAAACTTTCACTGCAAAAAATTCCTTTCACTTCATGCATAGGGTGAACTTCTGAATGCATGACTCGAATCATCTTGCGAAATCAAAAGACTAGGAGTCGGGCGCGGCTCGATGATAGTTTGGCATCCTTACCTGCCGATTAACCTTTCATCCCGGAGGATATCATGTCGTCGTCGCAAGCGATTCTTGCCGGTGCGGCCCTCATCGCCTTGAGCATTCTGTTCGTTAACACGATGCAGCCGGCGCGGGCCGCCATCAACGGGCCTTTCGCGCTCATGCATCACAGCAACGGGGCGGCCAATGCCGGCGTGTTCCGCATCGATAGCGCCACTGGCGAGGTGAGCTATTGCTATGTGACCGGCGAGGCGCAGCTGGTTTGCAGCGGCTCGGTGAAATAAAAGACTTCCTCCCCGTTCTTACGGTGGGGCCAGCGCTCTCGCCCCACCAGCAAAAACTAAGGACTTGCTACGCAAGTCCAAGTTTTTGCGTCCTCCCCGCAAGCGGGGAGGAGGCTCTGGTCTCAACTCGTAGCGAGAAAATTTATGGCTAGCTCTCTTCTTCCCCGTCCCTCCGCAAAATCGGTTCCGATTACCTTGCTGACGGAAACGAATTGCCGTGCATGGCTCAAGCGCCAGCCCGCGCGCACGGCGCATTGGCTGAAGGCGCAAGCCTTCACGGCGAAGCCCGGCAGTTTCTGCGTTTTGCCCGATGCATCCGGCAAGCCCGCGCGGATCGTAGCCGGCGTGGCCGAGCCGCCGAGCCTGTGGGATCTCGCCGCTTTACCCTTCAAGCTTCCGGCCGGCGCTTACCGGCTCGAATGGGACGGGCCGCTCGCTTTTCATGAATGGCTCGCGCTTGGCTGGGCTTTGGGCGCCTACCGCTTCGCGCGTTATAAAAAAAGCGACACGCAGCCGGCGCGGCTGGTTCTGTCCAAAGGCTCCGACACCGCCAAGATCGAGCGCTACGCGGCCGCCATCAATCGCGCGCGCGATATGATCAACACGCCGGCTGAAGATATGGGTCCGGCCGAGCTCGCACAGGCGGTTGCCGCCGTGGGCAAAAAATTTGGCGCCAAAGTCACGCAAATCGTGGGCGAGGATCTGCGGCGCAAAAATTATCCGGCCATCCATACCGTCGGCCGTGCGAGCGTGCGGCCCCCGCGCCTGATCGATCTTACATGGGGCAAGGCCGGGCATCCGCGCGTGACGCTGATCGGCAAGGGCGTGTGTTTCGATTCCGGCGGCCTCGACCTCAAAGGCTCGAGCAACATGTATCTGATGAAAAAAGACATGGCCGGTGCCGCCTGCGCGCTTGCCGTGGCCAGCATGATCATGGATGCCAAACTGCCAATTCGGCTGCGGGTGCTGATTCCGGCCGTGGAGAATGCCGTTTCCGGCAATGCCTATCGTCCGACGGATATTATCAAGATGCGCAATGGTTTAACGGTCGAAGTTGGTAATACGGATGCGGAAGGGCGCCTGATCCTGGCCGATGCCCTCACCGAGGCGGCATCCGAAAAGCCGCAATTGGTCATCGACTTCTCGACGCTCACGGGTGCGGCGCGCACGGCGCTCGGCACCGATTTGCCTGCTTTGTTCAGTGACGATGAACAACTGGCCGAAGATCTGATCGCCACCGGCAAACAAATGGAAGATCCGCTCTGGCGCCTGCCTTTGCATACGCCTTACGAAAAAATGCTCGATAGCCAGGCGGCCGATCTCAACAGCGCGCCCAACTCGCCCTATGCTGGCGCCATCACGGCCGCGCTCTTCCTGCGGCGTTTCGCCGGTAAGAAAACAGCCTGGGCGCATCTCGATTTTATGGGCTGGAATCTGTCCGCGCGGCCCGGCCGGCCCGAAGGCGCCGAGGCCGTAACCGTGCGTGCGGTCTACCGGATGATCGAGCTCCGATATGCGAAAATGGAATCCAAAACCCGCAAGCCGCGATTCAATCGCGATTCCGGCCGCCGGAAAAAATAACCCCTCATCCGTTGCAGAGTTGCATCAGTTGGTTTTTACGGAACCGAAATAGTGCATGCGCGTAAGTTCATGTTTCGACTCAAACTTCCGTTTTGCGTTCACGTTTTGATTCAACTTTAAGTCCTGCATCTGACTGAGGAATTCTGATTTGCGGCTTCTGATTTCGCCTTGCGAATCAAAAGACCGTGACACAGTATCGCCATAATGTTTTTCCCCTCCACCACTCTTAACCCATAGGTAACAATCGTGTCTGTGCAACTCCAATCCCTCGAATTATGGCGGCACGCTCTGGTGGCCTCGGTACGCGGTGACGCACCGGACCTTTCGGCTCGCCAAATGTCCCTGATCCTTTCCGTTTATCTGGGCGAAGGGCCGCACACGGTGCGAGGCCTGGCCCAGGCGCTGCGCATATCGAAGCCGGCCGTGAGCCGCGCGCTCGATCGGCTCGGCGAGCTTGGCTATGTCTATCGCCAACGCGACGAGCTCGACCGGCGCAATGTGCTGGTTCAGCGTACGCAAAACGGTGCCAAATTCCTCACCGAATTCGCGCATCTGGTGGACGAGGCCAAGGAATATGTGGCCACCCTGCCGGCACGTCTGATCGAATTCGCGGTCGAATCCCCCGCCGCGGGTGCGACGGATTATGCCGAACAGCAGGATTGGGCAAGCGCCGCCGCCGAATAAGTCTTTACGCATAGGTAAGGGAAACGGGCCGCAAGGCCCGTTTCTTTTTTAGCCATCTGCCCCTCGCAGGGGAGAGGGGCTTGAGATATAAATCGCGGTATGAGCTCTGCTGCCGCCCCCCTCGATCCGCGCGTGAATGCCTACCGGCCTGATCTGGCCGATGCGTCGCTGCGCGGCGCCATTGATGCCGAACGCTATGCCGAGCCGGTCCCGCGCCAATGCATAAGGGGCGTAGTGCCCCTTTTGGCTGCCCCGGATGCGAATGCCCGGCAGGTGAGCGAAATACGCTATGGCGAGTTTCTCGACGTTTTCGAGCTGCCCGAGGAAGGCAAACGCGGCTTTGCCTGGGTGCAGAACCGTTCCGACCGCTATGTCGGCTATCTGCCCTATGTTGATGCTTTAAGTGAACAGATCGCCGATCTTTCAAGTCGCATCAGTGCGTTACGCACATTTGTTTATGAGGAGCCGGACATAAAGGCCCCGCTGCTGGACGAACTTACGCTCGGCTCCTATGTCCGGCTGGGGCCGGCCGAAGGCAAATTCAGGAAGCTCGCCAGCGGCGGCTATGTGATCGCCGCCCATACCGCCCCGGCCGGGGAGATTCTGGCGGAAGATTATATTTTCACTGCCGGGCGCATGCTCAACATTTCTTACCTGTGGGGCGGCCGCACGCCGCGCGGAATCGATTGCTCGGGTCTGGTTCAGCTGGCGCTGGAAATCGCCGGCATCGAATGTCCGCGCGACAGCGATCAGCAGCGTGAGGCGTTCGGCAAGCCACTGCCGCGTCACTGGCGCGACATGCCGTGGAAACGCGGCGATATCGTTTTTCTCGAGCCGAACCATGTCGGCTTCATGACCGGCACCGAGCATCTCCTCCATGCGAGCGGCCATCACATGGTGGTAACGGTCGAGCCTCTGATCGACGCGATCTTTAATGGTGGCATGGATATCGTGGCGGCGGGGCGGCCTACTGCTTAGCGAGAGACCGGCTCCAAATTCAACGCCGCCGTCAGTAGAGCTTTTGTATAATTTTCCTTCGGCTTGCCGAAAATTTGCGCGGCGGGGCCTTGCTCCACCACGTGGCCGTCCTTCATCACGATGATATAATGCGACAGCGCCTTCACCACCCGTAAATCGTGGCTGATGAAAAGATAGGCGAGGCCGTGTTTCTTTTGCAGGCCGCGCAGCAGATCGACGATCTGCGCCTGCACCGACATATCGAGCGCGGAAGTGGGTTCATCCAGCACCACAAATTTGGGTTTGAGGATTATTGCGCGTGCCACGGCGATACGTTGGCGCTGACCGCCGGAAAATTCGTGCGGATAGCGGTCGCGCGTGGCGGGATCGAGGCCGACTTCATTCAGTGCTTCTATGATGCGCTGTTCGCGTTCGGCTTTTGTGAAGCGTAATGGCTTGGCTGGAGAGTTTGCGTCAGGCTGCGTGCCCCCCACCCTGACCCTCCCCGCAAGGGGGAGGGGATTTGCGCGGTCGTGTTGAGCGTTGGACTCTCCAGCGACACGGAGATGTCCCTCCCCCCTTGCGGGGGAGGTTAGGTGGGGGGGCGTGCCGCTAGAAACCAAGTTTCCATGTATATCTAGCCCCTCGGCCACGATATCGCCGATGCTCATGCGCGGACTGAGGCTGCCATAAGGATCCTGAAACACGATCTGCATCTCGCGCCGCAGCGGGCGCATTTGCCGGCGGGTGAGGTCGCTGATCGACCGGCCCATGAAGACAATCGGCCCCGTTGACGAAACCAGCCGCAAAAGCCCGAGGCCGAGCGTGGTTTTGCCCGAACCGGATTCGCCGACCACGCCGACCGTCTCGCCCGCGCGCACCGAAAGCGAAACGCCATCCACCGCCTTAATGACATCGACCGTGCGGCGCAGGACGCCTTTCCGGACCGGAAAATGCACCTTGAGATCGTCGGCACGCATGATCTCGGCGGCGTCCTTGGCCACCGTCAGCGCTTCGCCTTGCGGTTCCGCCGCCAAAAGCATTTTCGTGTAAGCGTGCTGCGGCTTGGTGAACAAAGTGGCGGTCGGCGCCTGTTCGACAATTTCGCCTTTCTGCATCACGCAGACTTTCTCGGCCATTTTGCGCACGATGCCGAGGTCGTGCGTGATTAAAAGCAGCGCCATGCCGAGCCGTTTTTGCAAATCCTTCAGCAACGCCAGAATTTGCGCCTGAATGGTGACATCGAGCGCGGTTGTGGGCTCGTCGGCGATCAGAAGATCGGGATTATTGGCGAGCGCCATCGCGATCATCACGCGCTGGCGCTGGCCGCCGGAAAGTTCATGCGGATAGGCGTTGAGCCGGCGCTCGGCGTCCGGCAGCGCCACAAGGCGCAACAATTCCAGCGTCCGCGCGCGCGCCTGCGCCTCATTCATGTTCTTGTGCAGAAACAGCACTTCGTTGATTTGCTTTTCGATCGTGTGCAGCGGGTTGAGCGAGGTCATCGGCTCCTGAAAGATCATCGCGATGCGGTTGCCGCGGATTTTCTGCAAAGTACGGAACGAGGCACCGGCCAGCTCCTGCCCGTCGAATGTGATGCTGCCATTCGGATGCCAGGCATTCGGATAGGGCAGCAATTGCAAAATCGAAAGGGCGGTCACCGATTTGCCGGAACCGGATTCGCCGACCAACCCGACCGTCTCGCCTTTATCAATTGAGAAAGACACGTTGCGTACGGCTTCCACCGTCTGCACGCCGTGGCCGAACGTGACGGAGAGATCCTTGACGTTGAGCAGCGTCACGGCCGGTCACCGTGCATTTTGCGCGGATCGAACGCATCGCGCACCGCCTCGCCGACGAAAATCAGCAGGGTCAGCATCAGGCCCAGCACACAAAAGGCGCTGATGCCAAGCCACGGCGCCTGCAAATTATTTTTGCCCTGATTGAGTAATTCGCCGAGCGAGGGCGAGCCGGGCGGCAGGCCGAAACCGAGAAAATCGAGCGCCGTCAGCGTGGTGATCGAATGATTGAGAATGAAGGGCATGAAAGTGAGCGTCGCCACCATCGCGTTGGGCAAGACATGCTTGAACATGATGACAAGATCGCGCGCGCCGAGTGCCTTGGCCGCGCGCACATAATCGAAATTGCGCGCGCGCAGAAATTCCGCGCGCACCACATGCACCAGCGAGGTCCATGAAAACAGAAGCATCAGGATTAGCAGCCACCAGAAATTGGGCTGCACCAAACTCGCCATGATGATGAGCATATAGAGCATCGGCAATCCGCCCCAAATCTCGATGAAACGCTGGAACAACAGATCGATCCGGCCACCGAAATAGCCCTGCACCGCGCCCGCCGCGATACCGATGATCGAGGAAAACAGCGTCAGCGTCAGACCGAACAAAACGGATATGCGGAATCCGTAAATCACCCGCGCCAGCACATCGCGCCCCTGATCGTCGGTGCCGAGCCAGTCGGTGGCGTCGGGCGGCGAGGGGGCAGGCTGGCTAAGACCGTAATTAATCGTGTTGTAGGAAAAGGGGACCAGCGGCCAGATCATCCAGCCCTTGGCCTCGATCAGCTTTTTCACGAACGGATCGCGATAACGCGCCTCGGTTTCGAATTCACCGCCGAAAGCAGTTTCGGGATAGCCGACAAACACGGGAAAATAATAATGATTGTCGAATTTGATCAAAAGCGGATTGTCGTTGGAAACAAATTCGGCGCCGAGGGTGAAAAAGAACAGCGCCAGAAAAATCCACAGCGACCAGAATCCGCGCTTGTTGGCGCGGAACTTGGCCAAACGCCGGCGGGTGAGGGGGGAGAAGGGACGCGGCGCGATGAAGCTCATGTCCCCCGCGCTTCAAAATCAATCCTGGGATCGGTCGCCACATAGGCAAGGTCGCCGATCAGGTTCATCACCAATCCCAAAAGCGTGAAAAAATACAAAGTGCCAAACATGACCGGATAATCGCGGTTGATGGCGCTCTCGAAACCGAGCAATCCCATGCCGTCCAATGAGAAAATCACCTCGATCAGCAGCGATCCTGTAAACAAAATCGAAATAAACGCGCCCGGAAAACCGGCGATCACGATCAGCATCGCGTTGCGGAACACATGGCCGTACAGCACCCGCCGTTCGGTGAGGCCCTTGGCCCGCGCGGTTAGCACATATTGCTTGTTGATCTCATCCAGAAACGAATTCTTGGTCAGCATGGTGAGGCTGGCGAAGCCGCCGATCACCATCGCCAGCACCGGCAACGTGATGTGCCAGAAATAATCGAGAATGCGATGCGGCCAATCCATATCGTGCCAGTTGTCGGACACAAGCCCGCGCAGCGGAAACCATTCGAAATAACGCCCGCCCGCGAACAGCACGATCAACAGCACCGCGAACAGAAAGCTCGGGATCGCATAGCCCGCAATGATGACGGCGCTGCTCCAGATATCGAAATTGCTGCCATCCTTTACCGCCTTCCTGATGCCAAGCGGGATCGAGATCAGATACACAAGCAGCGTCGTCCATAGGCCGATCGAGATCGAAACCGGCATTTTGCTGGTGACCAGATGAAACACGCTTTCGTCGCGGAAATAACTTTTGCCGAAATCGAAGCGCGCGTAATTCCAGATCATCTTGAAAAAACGCACATGCAGCGGCTGGTCGAAGCCGAACTGATGCTCCAGCTCCTTGATCAATTCGGGATCGACGCCCGCCGCGCCCGGATAGCGCGACGTGACCACCTCCTGGCTTTTGACATGCATGGCCTGGTTGGTCATGGTCTCGCCGGTGGCGCCACCACCGAAACGCGCGGTCGCCTCGACGGCGGTGCCCTGCAATTTCGCCACGATTTGCTCGATCGGCCCACCCGGCGCCGCCTGCACGATCAAAAAATTGATCACCATGATGCCGAACAGCGTCGGGATGATCAGCAGCAGCCGGCGGATGATGTAGGCGAGCATGCCCGTGAGATTAGAAGCAGCAGAGAGGGGAATCAATCAGCGATTAAAGATTTAATTTACATTATCGTCCCAGCCGAGGAAGCGGTCGCAACCTTTCATATCCGGTGTGTACAGCCAGATCTTTTATTCTTTGATCATTTAGCCGATCACAATTTTGCGCAAAGATCTCAATCATGGCTTCGAAATAGGAAATGGCCGCGAGCCGGTAATTGGTATATCGATATGTGTATTTGGCAAACTCCGATTTTATACTTGTTAGTGTGTCGATATCATGAAAACGTGTTAGCATATGACGTTGATAAGTCGAAGCATCCTTTGGAACTTTCCAGTCAATAGAATTGATGCCGATTTTTGAAACACTTTCAAAAAAGAATCGGTCTCCTGGAACCCAATCTTGGCGAATCGCTCGATTTTTTATTGTAACTATAACTCTATCGGGTTGAGATCTTTCGGCGCCGGCGGAAGTCGTGTGGAGTCTTGCGATTATGCCATCTAATTCTTGGACAACGGAAGTATGGGCTTCATTTAAAGGCACGCTGGTTCTATCCCCTGATAAATTTTCTTTTAATCTCTCGACCAAAGTGTTGCAATCATTCACTACATTTCCAAATGCTGTGTGTAATACGCTATCAATATCTTCAGGATCTTCTCCTCTCCTTGCAGATCGGTCCGACATTTGGCGTTTTAATTCGTCGGCCTCAATGACCGTGGGGAGAAATCTGCATAAAAAATTAGCAGCCTCGATAAATTGTGTTTTAAAGATATCGATAGGGTTTGGTTGCATGTTGTCCTCTGGAAATAATCTGGCTTCCTTGGTTTTGCGGCTGAAATATATCAAATTCTATCTACGCAATTACTTTCATACCTAATATGGTTAAATCATGCCCGCGTCTTCTGAATTTGCCAACGATATCAGCTCCACGCCTTGGGCCCTCCGCCATTTACCAATCCCGGTCCGGCCCTATGCGCGCTTAATAAGGCTCGATCGGCCGATCGGGACCTGGCTTTTGCTGCTGCCTTGCTGGTGGGGTTTGGCGCTGGCGGGCCGGGGTTTTCCCAATATTTGGTACATGTTTTTGTTCGCGATAGGCGCCCTTGTCATGCGCGGGGCGGGCTGCATTGTCAATGATATCTACGACCGCAAACTCGATGCGCAAGTGGAGCGCACGCGTAACCGGCCATTGGCCAGCGGCGAAATCAAATTATGGCAAGCCGTGGTTTTTCTTAAAATCCTCTTGCTGATCGGTCTCGGCATTTTACTGTCGTTCAACCATTTTACGGTTATCACCGGCATCGCCTCGCTGGCGCTTGTCTTCATCTATCCCTTGATGAAGCGCATCACCTGGTGGCCGCAATTGTTTCTCGGCCTCACTTTTAACTGGGGCGCGTTGCTGGGATGGACGGCGGTGAGGGGCAATCTCGGCCTGCCTGCCATCCTGCTTTACGCCGCTGGCGTTTGCTGGACGCTTGGCTACGACACGATCTATGCCCATCAGGACAAGCGCGACGATGCTCGCATCGGCGTCAAATCGACCGCCTTGTTCTTTGGCGACCAATCGCTGCCCTGGGTCGCCTTGTTTTATACGCTGGCATTGGTTCTGCTCGCGCTGAGCGGCTGGAGCGCCGGCCTTGGCCATGGATTTTACACTTTGCTCATCGTCGCGGCCTGTTTTGTCTTCGTGGAATTGGCGCTGTGGCGCATGGACGATCCCGAAAACTGCGCGCGCCGCTTCCGGCATAGTCGCGATTTCGGCCTGATTGTTTTCGCGGCCATTCTTGCGGGGCAATTTCTGTGAACGCCGAAATGGAGGCATTCATCCGCGCCAATACGGTGTTGGCTTCAGCTTCCATCGTGCCGGAAATAACGCTGCATCTGGCGACTGAGGAAACGCCTCTGTGGCATCTGACCGAAGAGCGGCTTAAGGGCAACGATCCGCTGCCGCCGCCTTATTGGGCTTTCGCCTGGCCAGGCGGGCAGGGGCTGGCGCGGTATGTGCTCGATCATCCCGAGGAAATTCGCGGCAAGCGCGTGTTCGATTTTGCCGCCGGCTGCGGCATCGCCGCCATCGCCGCCGCCAAGGCGGGCGCCAAAATGGCGCTGGCCGACGATATCGATCGGCTCGCGCAGACCTCAATTCTGATGAATGCCAAACAAAACGGTGTGAGTATCAAAATCCAGCCGGTGATGGATATGGAAAAACCCGTCAGCGGCGTCGATCTTATCCTTGCCGGCGATGTGTTTTACCAGCAGGCCATGAGCGTGCAGGTCGAGCGCTGGCTGCGGCTATGCATCGGCCAGGGCGTGCGGGTGCTGATTGCCGATCCGGGCCGGGCCTATCTGCCGAAAGAAGGATTAAAGGAATTGGCGCGCTATGACGTACCGACCTCGCGCGAACTTGAAGATCGCGAAAGCCGGACGGTTATCGTCTACGAAATGCGAAACTGATTACTCGACTGTGGTTTCCGCCGGGGCGCGTTCGTCGGCCGGGCGGTATTCCTGCACGCGCGTCGCGCGCAGGCCGCGCAAGCCGTGACGGTCGAGAAGAGCCATCCAGCTCTTGAACTCTTCTTCCGACAGCCGGTAACGTCCGCAGGCTTCCTCGAAAGTTAGCAAGCCGCTACGCACGGCCGCGACCACCTGGGCCTTGCGGCGCATGACCCAGCGCTTGGTTTCGGGAGGCGGAAGCTTGTCGAGCTCTTTTTGGCGGTCCGACAGGCGGACAATTTTAACCTGTTCACCATGTGAATAGGCAGACGATGGATGCGCCGTCATAATATTGCTCCGATAAATAAATTGGTTCGAAAATGTTCTTCACCATAACTCTTTTCGGCTTAAAAATCACCTAATCGTTATGGTTAATTTTTCGCGTTGCGAGACGAAAAAGTCCCGCAAAATTAACATTTTGGCGGCCATCTAACGTAAATTTTGCCCGGGAGCTTAACGAATTACTTTCATGCGGGCTCGAATCAGAGCCTCATCAGCATGCCGTTATCGTAGCGCCACATGGCGCCGCTGGACCAGCCGTCGACGTGATTTCCGGGGAAGGAAACGAACAATCCGTCATGCCCGGTGTAGGCCCGGTAGGTGCGCGTGCAGTTGTAGAGCTCGAACACATCGATGCTGCTGGGGCGCAAAACGATCAAAAAATGCTGATAGGGGCAAACGGTGTTGCCGTTGTTGTAGGTGGTGAGAACGATGGCGTCGGCCTCGCCCACGGTGAAGGTGCGCGACAGATCGATGGCCGAGGGCTGATATTCGGTATGGAAAATAGGCTGATCATTGAGCGTGATCACATAATCGCGCGTCAGGGCCGGCTGCTGTTCGGCGAGCTGCATATCGCCGAAACGGGTCGGGATCGATTGCGGCATGTTCAGCATATTCGGATCGCTGTATTCCGGCCCGTAATAGCCGTAGAAATCCGGATGCAGCGCGTAGAAATCGGGACGCGGCGTCGCGGCCGTCTCGGCGGCTTTGGCCGCCTCGGCTTCCTTGCGCAGCAGATCGAACACTTCGTCGGTGATCTTGTCGGTCACGGGTATCTCGTGATCGCGCTCGAACGCTTTCAACGCGGCGCGGGTGCGCGGGCCCATGTAACCATCCGGCTGGCCGGGGTCGTAGCTGAGCTTGACCAGCCAGACCTGTGCCATATGCACACGCTCATCCGGGCCCGGCTTGGCCTTGACGTGTTTTTTGTGATGATGATGCTTGACCGGATGTGGATCGGTTGGGCTCGGAGCCGAAAGAGCCGTCGCGCTGAAAGCGAGACAAAGCGACGCACATAGGAGAAGGGAGCCGATAATTTTCTTCATTGAAACTCCGCCGGATCGGTAAGCGTGGGCGGCATTATATAGAGAGGCTTGGGTCTCGCCAATCCTCGCTGCCGATTCTCCGCAAGCCAAGCCTAGACCTGCTTTATATCGGCTGTGCAATGAGGGCATTTGACGGCTTTCAGCGGGATAGAGGAGCAGCAGCAGGGGCAATCTTTCGTCGTCGTTTCGCGCACCACAAAGCGGTTGACCTGGCGCACCATAAGAAAAATTACGAAAGCCACGATCGTGAAATCGATGATGTTGTTGATGAACACGCCGTAATTGATCGTGGGCGCACCGGCGGCCTTGGCCGCGGCCAGCGAATCATAATGCGCGCCGGAAAGATTGACGAACAGATTCGAAAAATCGACATGTCCCAACACGAGGCCAATCGGCGGCATGACGATATCGCTGACGAGCGAAGTGACGATCTTGCCGAAAGCGGCACCAATGATGACGCCCACGGCCAGATCGACGACATTGCCGCGCGCCGCAAAATTCCGGAATTCTTTCAGAAGATTCATGAAGCTTCCTTGCATTGAATGAGGGCGAAGGAAGTTTAACGGCTTGACGGGCGGCTCACAAGGAGCTGGAAAATAGCGGGCCCACAGCCTCTTATTGCATGATGTGTTCGCTCAATTCGAGACTGACCACATTGCTGTCGCGCGCGACGCTTTCGATCGCGCTGCAGGGGATGCGGGCGCGGAAATGCCCCGCCGAATGGCGGCCAGTCACGGTCATGCAGGCAGGCGGCCTGCCGGGCCGCTGAAAGCGCACAATGACCCTGAATTCGCCGAAGACTTTATCGGCATGCAGGGCCGCGCGGGCGAGATGAAGATTGACGATCTTGCCGGAAAAATCGGGATGGGTCTGCGTCATGATAGGCACCTCATAAGGCTGTGATTTGAATGCCGGGGAGTTAGGGCGCCAAATGCGGCTAAATTTTGGTTACCGGCGTACGTATGGCTTCTTTACCTTGATTGGATTACTCAGAAATCGGATCAAGCAGACGGTGGAATTTATTGCAAAACCAGCGTAACATTCGGTCATTATATTTGAGATGATCGCACTGCAGCATCCGTTTATTTCTGCGTGCGGCTTTTTGACTCAAGCGTTGAGGATGAAAAATCATGTGTGGCATTGTCGGCATTCTGGCGCAGCGTCCGGTCGAATCTTTGCTGCTGGATGGATTGCGGCGGCTCGAATATCGCGGCTATGACAGCGCCGGCATCGCCACACTGTCCAACGGCCATATCGATTACCGCCGCGCCGAGGGCAAGCTCGAAAATCTCGCCGCGCGGCTCAAGCAGGAGCCGCTATCCGGTAGCGTCGGCATCGGCCATACACGATGGGCGACGCATGGCAGACCTACCGAATACAACGCGCATCCGCATGTGACCGACAAGGTCGCCGTCGTGCATAACGGCATCATCGAGAATTACCGCGAATTGCGCAGCGAGCTGGAGAAGAAACAGCACCGTTTCCGCTCCGACACCGACACCGAGACCATCGCCCATTTGATCACCGATTATCTCGATCAAGGCATGTCGCCGGTCGATGCCACCGCCGCGACTCTGAAGCGCCTCGAAGGCGCCTTCGCGCTCGGCGTTATTTTCGCGGGGCACAAGGATCTGCTGATCGGCGCGCGGCGCGGCAGCCCGCTCGCGGTCGGTTATGGTGAGGATGAAATGTATCTCGGTTCCGATGCGCTGGCGCTCGCGCCACTCACGGACCGGATCAGCTATCTGGAAGAGGGTGATTGGGTCGAATTGCGGCACGGCAACGCCATTATCCATGACAGCAGCGATGCGGTCGTATCGCGCAAAATTCACCAGACGGCGCTGACCGGTGCCTTGATCGGCAAGGGCCAATACCGGCATTTCATGCTGAAGGAGATTTTCGAGCAGCCGGCCGTGATCGGCGACACGATGCTCGCCCTCACGACGCCGGACGGCAAACTCGAATTGGCCGCGCTGCCGTTCGACTGGAAGACAGTGCCGCGCCTGACCATCGTCGGCTGCGGTACCGCCTATTACGCCGGCATGGTCGCCAAATACTGGTTCGAGCAATTGGCAAAATTGCCGGTCGAGATCGATATCGCCTCCGAATTCCGCTACCGCGCCGCGCCAATGCCGGCGGGCGGCGTGACACTGGCCATTTCGCAATCGGGCGAAACCGCCGATACGCTCGCCGCGCTTCAATATGCCAAAAGCCAGGGACAGAAAATTCTTTCCGTTCTCAACGTCACGCATAGCTCAATCGCGCGTATGTCGGATGCGGTGATACCGACGCTGGCGGGTCCGGAAATCGGCGTCGCTTCCACCAAGGCCTATACGACGCAGCTTACGGTACTTTTGTGCCTCGCACTGACCGCCGCTCAGGCGCGCGGTACGCTCGATGCCGGCCGCGTCAACGCGATCTTGGGCGCCTTGTGCGAGATTCCCGCGCAGATCAACGCAATCCTGCGTGAGGAACATAAAATTCAGGAGCTTGCCCAGCGCATTTGTGAAGCGACCGACGTGCTTTATATCGGCCGCGGGCTTTTGTATCCGCTGGCGATGGAAGGCGCTTTGAAGCTGAAGGAGATTTCCTACATCCATGCCGAAGGCTATCCGGCCGGCGAGATGAAGCATGGCCCTATCGCGCTCATCGACGACAATATGCCGGTCGTCGTTCTGGCGCCTTCCGACAGCTTGTTCGAAAAAACCGCCTCCAATGTGCAGGAAGTCATCGCGCGCGGCGGCAAAGTGGTTTTGTTTTCCGACAAAACAGGCTTGACCAAAATCGGCTGCAAGCCTTACTGGAGCATGAGCCTGCCCGACGCCGACCCGACCGTGCTGCCCTTGCTCTACGCAATCCCGGTGCAATTGCTCGCCTATTACACCGCCGTCGCCAAAGGCACCGATGTCGACCAGCCGCGCAATTTGGCCAAAAGCGTGACGGTGGAGTAAAGACTTAAGCAACTAAATTAAGGGTTTTTCAAACAGAAACGGGGATGATATAATCATCCCCGTCCGGAGTTTTGGTAGTTTTCCGTTTCTGGACCTACGTTAGGCCGTTCACCCTTACCGGGGTGAACGGTCTTTTTATTCGCCCGCGCCGTGGCCGTAAGCCTGTTCACCAGCGGCTAGAGCGACTCTCTTGTTATTCATCTTCGCCTCCTTTCCGACGGCCACCTTAGACAGCCTAACCGTCGTGTCAATAGGGAGGAAGCAATTAGTATCAATAAAACTCATTTTCTTATTGATTGTCTTGGAGGGAGCTGTTATGGTCGATTCCGAAAAAAGGGGTAAAAGCATGACAAAGGCAAAAGATGAAAACAAAGCACCACGGGATCGAAGCCCAGCCTTCCCGATCATTTCTTTGCGAACGGCGATCGACCGATTGACGGCGTTTGAGAAGGCTTTTGGACGGCACCAAACACCAGTAACAAAGGTTGGATTAGCATGGGACATGAAAGAAACGGGTAGCCAAGCTGGCCAAACGCTTGCTGCGCTTAAATATTTTGGTTTAGTCCAATATGATGGTAAAGGAAATACGCGGAAAGCTTTTATCACAGAAGAGGGACGAAATTACTTACGCATGCAACAAGATGAAGGAAAGCAAAAGCTGTTGAAGCAATTTGCTCTAAACCCCAAGGAAATAGCGAAATTTTGGAGTATTTGGGGTAAAGACCGCCCACATGATGCTGTTTGTTTGGATTCTCTGGTTATAGATAATGAATATAATAAAAAAGCTGCACCACTGTTTTTAAAGGTCTACGATGATACTGTTGCCTTTGCGGGACTCCATCCTTCTGATAAAATTGACCCAACAAAACAGAGCGACGATGAGGAAGCGAGTGATGTCTCACCTGATGCGGGGGATGAAATCAAGCAACCGGTTGTGCCCATCAAACGAGGAATAAAATTGCTTGAGGGTGAACGTGAAATAACCACTGGCCTTCTATCCAAAGAAGCTGGATTTCGTCTCATCGTAAGTGGACATATCGGAAAGAAAGAGATTGATCGACTTATAAAGAAACTTGAATTTGATCGAGACATTTTGAGTGAGGCAGACGATGAAGTTGAAGAGGCAGAAGCCTCATAATCTAACTTTTCCCGTGAGCCGCAGATGTCATCTCGCTTGAATTTTGGTGATATATCTGCTATCTTAATTTTATGAGCAACGCTTTAAATTCTAGAAAAATAGCTTTCTTCGCATTTTCCGGCGACTCATTTGCCTATAGCTTCTACTGGTTCCGGTAAACCCGGAAACAACGCTCTTTTCTCACCTGAAAACCGAATAAGTTGCAACCGCTGGTGAAAACCGGCTTTATAGGCATGAAGGCCATTAACCATGACAAAACAAAAGCAATCCGATTGGTCGCCCGACAGCTGGCGCTCGAAACCTGCCAGGCAGATGCCGGTCTATGCGGATGAATCGGCGCTGAAAGCCGCCGAAACGCGGCTTGCCAAATTGCCGCCGCTTGTGTTTGCCGGGGAAGCGCGGCGCCTCAAGAAAAAACTGGCCAAAGTCGCGGCGGGCGAAGCCTTCCTCTTTCAGGGCGGCGATTGCGCCGAGAGTTTTGCCGAATTTAGCGCCAACAATATCCGCGACACGTTCCGGCTCATTCTGCAGATCGCGATTGTGCTCACCTTCGGCGGCGGCACGCCGGTGGTGAAAGTGGGGCGCATGGCCGGGCAATTCGCCAAGCCGCGCTCGGACGATATGGAAACCAAGAACGGCGTTTCGCTGCCGAGCTACCGCGGCGATATCGTCAACGGGCTCGATTTCACCGCCGAGGCGCGGCGGCCCGATCCCGCCCGCATGATCGAGGTCTATAATCAGTCGGCCTCCACACTCAATCTGCTGCGCGCCTTCGCGCAAGGCGGCTATGCCGATCTGCATGAAGTGCATCGCTGGAATCTCGATTTTGTCGAGCGTAGCTTGCAAGGCGAGCGTTACCGCGATCTGTCCCGGCGCATCGATGAAGCGCTCGGCTTCATGGCGGCCTGCAACATCACGGCCGAAACCTCGGCCGAGATCCGCGAGACCGATTTCTTCACCTCGCACGAGGCGTTGCTGTTGCCCTATGAGCAGGCGCTCACGCGCGTCGATAGCACCACCGGCGATTGGTACGACGTCTCGGCCCATATGCTGTGGATCGGCGATCGCACCCGCCAGCCGGACGGCGCGCATGTCGAATTCATGCGCGGCGTCAAAAATCCGCTCGGCCTCAAATGCGGCCCATCCTTGAAGGTGGATGAATTGCTAAAATTGATCGACATTCTGAATCCGGCCAATGAGCCGGGACGCCTGACGCTCATCAGCCGCATGGGTTCGGACAAGATCAAGCAGCATCTGCCGCCGCTATTAAAAGCCGTGAAAGAGAAGGGGCGCATGGTGGTCTGGTGTTGCGATCCCATGCATGGCAACACGCAAATGTCGACCACCGGCTACAAGACGCGCGATTTCAATCGTATTTTGTCGGAAGCGCGCGACTTCTTCGGGGTGTGCGACTTTGAGGGCGTGCATCCCGGCGGCATTCATCTCGAGATGACCGGCAAGCAGGTGACCGAATGCACCGGCGGCGCCTCGGCGGTCAAGGAAAGCGATCTCGCGGAATGCTATGAGACGCATTGCGATCCGCGCCTTAATGCCACGCAGGCGCTGGAACTTGCTTTCCTGGTCGCCGAGCATCTGAAAAACGAGCGCAAAGCGCGCGACTAGCGGCGTCTCTCGATTGCGGCTATCATGGAAATCTCATTTTTAACCATTCCATGAGGCCAACATGCTCATTCGTTTCGCTCCCGCACTCATCACTCTCACCCTGTTTGCTACACCCGCGCTTGCCGGTAACGTGACGGTCACCGCCGACGGCAAAATGTCGTGGCAATCGACGCAATGCACCGTGCCCACGCCGCCGCCCTCGCTTTCGAAAAATCCCGAAACGCCCGCCAATTCCATGAATGCGCGTGTTACCGAATACAACGCCTACGTGCACGCGGCAGAATCTTATATGAATTGCGTCAGCGATGAAGCCTCGCGCGATGCCGCCGGAACCAGCCAGATGATCGTTAAGACCGCGCAAGATATCATTAGCCGTGAGCAAGAAGCCGTAGCGGCCTCTAACGCGCCCTTGCAAGCGAAACAACCGGGCAAATGATGCCGGAGAAGTTGTCGCTTGCGCTAGCGCAACTGAATCCGACCGTCGGCGACATCGTCGGCAATATCGCGAAACTGCGTGCGGCGCGGCGCAAGGCGGCCGAAGCCGGCGCGCATCTTGTTATCGCCTCCGAACTTTGCGTTTCCGGCTATCCGCCGGAAGATCTGGTTCTGAAACCGAGTTTTCAGCATGCCGTGCGCGCCGCCGTGGAGGCGCTGGCGAAAGAAACGGCCGAAGGCCCGGCGCTTTTGCTCGGCGCACCGTGGAAGGAAGGTGATTACCTTTATAACGCCGCCCTTTTGCTGAGCGAAGGCCGCATCAAAGCCAAAATTTTCAAGCGCGATTTGCCGAATTACGGCCCGTTCGATGAAAAGCGCCTCTTTGCCCCCGGGCCTTTGCCGGAGCCGGTTGAATTCCGCGGCGTCAAACTCGGTATCCTTGTTTGCGAGGATATGTGGACGCCGGATGCCGCTGTGCATCTCAAAAAACAGGGTGCGCAGATTTTGCTGGTGCCAAACGGCAGTCCTTATGAATCCGACAAAGGCGGCGAGCGCCAGAAGTTGGCCCGCGCGCGCGCCAAGGAAACCGGCTTGCCGCTCGTTTATGTCAATCAGATCGGCGGGCAGGATGAGCTTGTGTTCGACGGCGCCTCCTTTGTGCTCGATGCGCAAGGCCACTATTCCGCGCAGGCCAAGGCATGGGAGGAGGATTTTCTGCTCACCCGCTGGGATTTGTCGCCCGGTCCCCTCAAGCCTGAAAAATCCACCATTCAATCGATTCCCGAAAATGAAGCGGCCATCTACAACGCCCTGATGTTGGGCTTGCGCGATTATGTCGGCAAGAACGGCTTTCCCGGGGTGGTGCTTGGCCTTTCGGGCGGCATCGACAGCGCGCTTGTGGCCGCGATCGCCACCGATGCTTTGGGTGCCGACAAAGTATGGGCGGTGATGATGCCTTCGCCCTATACCTCCAGGGAAAGTATCGAAGATGCCGAGCAGCAAGCAAAAATTCTGCATTGCCGGCTTGATACGATCCCGATCGGGCAGGCAATGGAAACATTCGCGCATATCCTCAAGACGCCCTTCCAGAATCGCGCGGCCGATACGACGGAGGAAAATATCCAGTCGCGCTGCCGCGGCCTGATCCTGATGGCGCTTTCGAACAAATTCGGCCCGATGGTACTTTCGACCGGCAACAAATCGGAAATGTCGGTCGGCTATACGACGCTTTACGGTGATCTGTGCGGCGGCTTCGCGGTGCTCAAGGATCTATACAAAACGCAAGTTTACAAGATCGCGCGCTGGCGCAACGCGCAGAGGCCGGCCTCGGCTTTGGGGCCAAACGGCACGGTCATTCCCGAGCGCGTTTTTGCCAAGCCGCCGAGCGCCGAATTGCGTCCCGACCAGAAAGATCAGGATAGTCTGCCGCCTTACGAGACGCTGGATGCCATTCTCGAATGCCTGATCGAGAAAGACCAAAGCGTGCAGGATATCTGCGCGCTCGGTCATGATGCTGCGATCGCGCGGCGCGTCTGGACCATGCTGGATAATGCCGAATACAAGCGCCGCCAGGCGCCACCGGGCGTCAAAATCACCCGCCGCCATCTCGGCGTCGACCGGCGTTACCCGATCGTCAATAAATATAGGGAACTTTAACAGACGTTGTCTTCAAGTGGCATAATCACTATAGTGACATCATTGCATAAATTTCTAGATTTAGGAGTATTCGCATGCCGATTGGAGCATTTGCAACAGCTTCTCACATAGCCGAAGGGTTTGAGAGCCCATTCCCTTCTGGAATTTCTTTGATAGATCCCAGAGCCGACCGGCTCATAGAGCGCACAATTCATTATGCGACCATTACCCTTCGGCCGGCTCGAGACTCTTCCTTGGAATCGATGGATGAAATAGCCGGTCGCAATGCAATTTCAGAATTTCTTCTAAAGTTTCCCGATGAATTTGACAGAATTCGGCGGGATGTATTTCCGGCTTTGGAGCGTATGAACGCCGGAAATAAACAATTCATGAAAGAGGTATTGACCGACGAAGTATCTGGGGATTTTCGGCGTTATGTGGAAACTGCCGCTCAAATTGTCAGGGAGGGAGTAGAAATAGGAGAAGAAAGAAAATTTCTTCCTTTGGAAGTAGTTCCACAAGCAACCAATGAGACGATTTTTTATCAGATGGTACAGCCACAACATCCAAATATACAAGCTCTCGGCCAACAAAGAATAGCTGAGCTACTTTTAGAATTTAACCAAGCGTAGACAAGGAAGCCTGATCAGATATGGCCGTCGAAATGCGGCAGGTTTTTGCGCCAGCTTTCGGATTCGATCCGTTCGCCGAGCGGCGCTGCATCACCAAAAGATAAAAGCGTGCGCACTTTCTTTTCGGCAACCTGGCGTGCGGCCCATAGGACGAAGCTCACCCAATGCGACGTGTAAGGCATGCGGTAGAATTTCTCTTCACGGTCGAAATCGTAGGGATGGGCATAGGTCCATAAAATCTCGTCCGTGTCGGATTCGGCAATCCAGCGCCGCACCAGCACCAGCGGCATCGCATAAAGATAAATGCCCCCCAGATAAGGCACGCGCACAGCGCCGCAAGCTGCTACCGGCAGCGGCAATTCGATCAAGCCGTTCGGCCACAGAAACGGCACATGCGGCGCATGCGTAAAGCCGAACAGCGAAATAGAGGTCGGCATGGTGCTGGAGGAATAACGGAAGCCAAGCTCGCCAAGAATATTGAGCGCCCACATGCTTTTCGGCGTCAGGGAAAATTGCGGCGCGCGGAAGCCGGTGACTTTCGCGCCGGCAAGCTGCTCGAGCCGGTCCTTATCAACCATGCTTTCGCGCCTAAAGCGCGCCGGAATTTCTTCTGTCAGCGGAATATGCCCGTGCGAGTGGTAAGCGATTTCGTGGCCCTTGGCGGCAATGTCCTTGATCAGGTCCGGTGCGGCCTCGGCCATGCGCCCGACCACGAAAAAGGTTGCGCGTCGCTCAAGCGCGCTGAACAGATCGAGCAGCCGCCGCGTCAGCATGATGGTGCGGCCGTCAGCCTCATAAAGCCCGGTCGGATCTTCGAGATCGATGGTGAGAGTGATCATGCGAAAAATAGGGGAGCGGTTTGGGCTTGTACCTTATGCCGTTAATTGAAAATAAAACGTTAACTCTATGAAATATCAGTATTTATTGCTTTATCGCTTGCGTTTCCAGCAGCAATGTAATCGTGTCGCCGAAGCGGCTTTTGGCTTCGGGATTGTCACTCAGGCCGAAATCGGCGCGCTTGAAAGTGCCGCGCATGGAAAGGCCGACCGCCGGCCCTTCGTCCGACCACATGCCGCCGGCTTTCGGGCTTTTGCCGATTTGATTGAGCGTCGCCTGCAATATGAAAGGCTTGCTGACGCCATGCAGCGTCAGCGTGCCTTTGATATCGGCTTTGCCTTCGGCAAAGCTGATGCTGTCGGGGGCGGTAAAACGAATCTCGGGATATTGCATGGCCCCGAGCAGCGCCGCGAGATCGCGTTCGTTTTCGGTGCTGTTGGCCATCAAGCTGGTAGCGTCGATGGCGAGCTTGAGATTGCCGACACTTTTGGTCGAAGCTTCGAATTCAAAACTACCGGTCGCACTGCGGAAGAGACCGAACACATTGGCGAAGCCGAGATCCATCACTTCCAGCGCAGCGTTGAATTGTGACGGCGGAATGTAATAGCGAACCTGATTGTCATCGGCCGCGCGGGTAGCGCCGGGCATAAGAGCGATGAAAGCTGCGATAAAGAGGAAAAGTTTTTTCATTCGATCACGGGCGGATGTTTCGATTTGCGGCTGTAGGCCTTGCGGCCTTTTTTCGGCTTGACGATTTTAGGTTTGAAGAATTTCAGGGCCGCCGCGATGCCGTTACGCTTGCCGGGCGGCCGGCGCGATTTTTTATTCGGCACGGTCCCTCGGCAGGCTCACGCGGTAATCCTCGATCACCAGATTGGCAAGCAGCTTTTCGGCCATGCTTTTGGCCGCGGCTCGCGCCTTGTCGGGATTGCTTTCCTCGATCTCGAGCTCGCTCACCTTGCCAGCGCGCACATCATTCACGCCTTTAAAGCCGAGCGTCGCGAGCGCATGTGAAATCGCCTTGCCCTGCGGGTCGAGCACGCCTTCCTTCGGCATCACATCGACGCGCACTTTCATCAGGCGCTCTTTAATGACGACGGGCGATTGATCGGTGTTGGCTCCGGCGCGATACCTTCCGGCAATATACCGAGCCGTTGCGCCACTTCCTGATAGGCTTCCTCGACCTTGCCGAGATCCTGACGGAAACGGTCCTTGTCCAGTTTTTCGTTGGTGCGCACGTCCCACAGCCGGCAGCTGTCGGGGCTGATTTCGTCGGCCAGCACGATGCGCATTTCCTCATTGTCCCACAGCCGGCCGAATTCGAGCTTGAAATCGACCAGCTTCAGGCCGATGCCGAGGAATAGGCCGGAGAGAAAATCGTTGATGCGCAAGCTGAGCGCCATGATCTCTTCCAATTCCGGCGGCGAAGCCCAGCCGAAGGCGGTGATATGCTCATCCGTCACTATCGGATCGTTGAGCTCTTCTTTCTTGTAGAAAAATTCGATGATCGAGCGCGGCAGCACCGTGCCTTCGGTGATGCCGAGCCGCCGCGCCAGCGATCCCGCCGCGATGTTATGCACGGCGACCTTGAGCGGAATGATCTCGACATGCTTGACCAATTGCTCGCGCATATTGAGGCGCTTCATGAAATGGGTGGGTACGCCGATTTCGCCCAAGCGCATCATCAGATATTCGGAAATGCGGTTGTTGAGTACGCCCTTGCCGGTGATGGTGCCGCGCTTGGAATTGTTGAAAGCGCTGGCATCGTCCTTGAAATACTGCACCAGCGTGCCGGGCTCCGGCCCTTCGAACAGAACCTTGGCCTTGCCTTCATAAATGCGGCGGCGGCGCGAGAGGCGGAGACTCATACTTGTGTCCCTTCCATAAACTTTAACATGGCTCGGTTGGATTGGTTAAAATATAGCAAGAGAAGGGAGGTAAAACAACTGGGCCTAGACGGCCGATCTTCCTTCTTCATGTGCGCTTTTGAGAGGCAGCCGGTGCGTGGTCGCTCGAATCACGCGGCCGGTTTTAGCTTCGGCCTTTTCGAGATCGTACAGCGATTGAAGATTGAGCCAGGTTTGTGCCGAAATGCCCAGGGCACGTTCGAGACGCAGGGCCGTGGCCGCCGTAATACCGCGCCGTCCGCGCAGAATCCCGCTGATGAGCGTTTGCGTAAGTCCTGTCGCCTTCGCGAGCCTGTATTGGCTAATCGCCGCAGGTTGCAAAAATTCCTGCCGCAGGATACGGCCAGGATGTACGGGTTTGCGCGTGTGAGCCATGATCGTCTCTCCTAGTGGTAATCCACAACTTCTATGTTCTGCGTTCTTCCATCAATCCAGACAAAACAAATGCGCCAGCGTTCATTGATGCGGATACTGTATTGTCCCTTGCGATCCCCTCTAAGTGCTTCAAGCCGGTTGCCGGGCGGAAACGCCAAATCTTCCAACCGCGCCGCGGCATAAACGAACTTGAGCTTGTTCTGCGCCCGCGTCATTAAATCGGCGAGAAATTTCTTCGGACGGACGCCGCAGAAAATCTCATAAGCCAAGCGGTGTCCAAAGCGCCCATCCATTATAAGCTATACTAAACTAAATGTTTAGTATAGTCAAGAAAAAATATTCACCCTGCCCCCAATAATGGCACCGCCGCATCGCGCTCGAAAAGATAAAGCAGGATGCGCAAAGCCTTGCCGCGTTCGCTGGTCAGTTCCGGGTCGCGGTTGAGGATCAATTTGGCGTCGTCATGCGCCATATCGAGCAAATCCCGATGCAGGGCGAGATTGGCGATGCGGAATTCCGGCGCGCCGCTCTGGCGCAGTCCCAATAATTCCCCGGGCCCACGCAGGCGCAAATCTTCCTCGGCAATGCGAAATCCGTCTTCGGTTTCGCGCAGCATTTTGAGGCGCGCCTTGGCCATCTCACCGGCGGGATGCTGGTATAGCAAAAGGCAGGAGGATTTATCGGCCCCGCGCCCCACGCGCCCGCGCAATTGATGCAGCTGGGCGAGACCGAAACGCTCGGCATGCTCGACGATCATCAGTGTGGCATTCGGCACATCGACGCCGACCTCGATCACCGTGGTGGCGACCAGCACTTTGATCGTACCACCCACGAAACCGGCCATGACGTGGTCTTTCTCTTCGGAACTCATGCGCCCATGTATGAGGCCGACCAAACTGCCCCCCTCCCCTTGCGGGAGGGGTTGGGGGAGGGGGGGTGAAGCTTGGCCCAAAATTTCAGAATTGGGACTTTGCTGAGGGCCCCCCCTCCTAACCTCCCCCTCAAGGGGGGAGGAATTTAATTTTTTGGCCAGCAAAGCGGCGCGTTCGGTCGCGGCCGCGAGGTCGCTGGTTTCAAGCTCGGCCACCAGCGGGCACACCCAATAAATTTGCGCCCCTTTGGCGATCTGGCGACGCACGCCTTCGATCACCTCCTCCAGCCGCTCCATATTGATAAGGCGCGTATCGATGGGCTGACGCCCGGTCGGTTTTTCCGGCAGGCGCGAGACGTCCATATCTCCATAGGCGGTAAGAGTAAGCGTGCGCGGGATCGGCGTCGCCGTCATGACGAGGATATCGACGCCGCGCCCCTTGTCCGAAAGCTGCAATCGCTGATTGACGCCAAAACGATGTTGCTCGTCGACGACGGCAAGGCCGAGATCGTGAAACTTCACTTCCTCCTGCAGCAGCGCATGCGTGCCGACCACCAGTTTCAGTGTCCCGCTCGCGAGCCCATCCAAAACGGGCTGCCTTTCGCCACCGCGGCCCTTGCCGACCAGCAACCCGATCTCGATGCCGACTGACTTCAGAAATTGGCAGAGGCGCGCGTAATGCTGCTTGGCGAGAATTTCGGTCGGCGCCATCAAGGCCGCCTGCGCGCCGGATTCGGCGGCTTGCAGCATCGCCATCAGGGCGACGATTGTCTTGCCCGATCCGACATCGCCCTGCAAAAGCCGCAGCATGCGTTTGGGTGCCTTTATATCGGCGCTGATTTCGGCAATAGCCGTTTCCTGACCTTGCGTCAGCTTGAAAGGCAAACTCTGCTTCAGTTTCGCGACCCATTCGCCGGTGCCGGGCAGCGCCCGCCCGCCGCTCGCACGGTGATGCCGCCGGATCACCGCCAGCGACAATTGATCGGCGAGCAGCTCGTCGTAGGCGAGCCGTTTGCGTTCGCCAGATGTCAGATTACAGATGTCAGATGACAGAAAAGGCTCCCTGACATCTGACATCTGTGTCCTGACATCTGCTGTTGGATTATGCAGCTTACGCAAAGCCTCTTTCCATGTTGGCCATTTTTCGCGCGCAAGCAGGGAGGGATCGTGCCATTCGGGCAGATCGGGTGCTTTGTCCAGCGCCAATTGCGCCACCTTGCGTAGCATTTTACCGCTGATGCATTCGGTCAGCGCATAAACCGGCTCGCAGCGCGGAATCTCGTCGCGCCGCTCGAGCGGCACCACAAAATCCGGGTGGCTCATGCTCCAGCCGCCGCGAAAGCGCTCCAGCAAACCGCTCACCACGGTTTTACGGTCGGTCGGATAGAGCTTTCCGAGATAATCGCCCTTGACGTTGAAATAATTAATGATCACCTGATCCGTGCCATCCGTGCCGACGATGCGGTAAGGCAAATTCGGCTTGCGCGCGGGCGGCGGCGCATGCTCGACGATATCGAGCGCGAGCGTGACCACACGGTCCTTGTCGGCGTATTTAAGCTCGGGGCTATAGCTGCGGTCGATGGCGCCGACCGGCAGATGCCACAGAAGATTGACGATATGCTCGCCGCACAGCCGCTTATAAAGCGGCCCCAACCGCGGCCCGATGCCTTTGAGCGATGTAATCGGGGCGAAAAGGGGAAATAAAATTTGCGGGCGCATGACAGAAAAGTTTTTAGCATGTATGAAATAGCGCGGCAAAAGGAGACGATTTTTGAAAGAAGATAAGCGCCTGGAACGTCTGCGATTTCGCAGCTGGCATCGCGGCACGCGCGAGATGGACTTGCTGCTCGGCAGCTTCGTCGACGCGCATCTGCATGTCTTCACGCCCGAGGAGCTCGATCAATATGAGGCGCTGTTGCTGCAAAGCGATCCGGATATGTATAGCTGGATCACGGGCGCGGTTCCCGTGCCGGCCGCATGCGACACCGCCGTCATGAAAAAACTTTGCGCGCATCGCTTTGCCGGTAAAAAGGCAGGATGATGTTCGCCTCCGCCTTCGATCCGGCCAAATCCGGCCGCGCGGTAATTGCCGGCGCGCCCGCCGGGCATGATGTGCGCGTTCTGGCGGAGATTGCCTTGCGCGCGCAGGGCAGGCCGCTCATCCATGTCGCGCTGGACGATGTGCGCGCGGCCGTGATGGCGGACGCGCTCGCTTTTTTTGCGCCGCATTGTGAGGTGCTAACTTTCCCAGCCTGGGACTGTTTGCCCTATGACCGCATCTCGCCGCATACCGATATCGTCAGCGAGCGTATCGCGGCGTTAAGTCGTTTGCGCCAGCCTTTCAAGCGGCCCGCCATTTTGCTCACCACCGTGAATGCCGTCGTGCAGAAAACCCTGCCGCCGGAAGCTCTGGCGCAAGCGAGCCTCGATGCCGCCGCCGGCGACGAATTGCCGATCGAAAAACTGCGCGCATTTCTTGCTGCCAATGGTTATGTGAGTGCCGGCACCGTGCGCGAACCGGGCGAATTCGCTGTGCGCGGCGGCATCGTCGATTTGTATCCGCCCGGCTATGCGGCGCCGCTGCGGCTCGATTTTTTCGGCGACATAATCGAATCAATCCGTCTGTTCGATGCGCTGGCGCAAACCACCACCGAAAAAATAGACCGTCTCCATCTCGGCCCTATTTCGGAAGTGCTTTTAAACGAGAATGCAATCGCTCAATTCCGCTCCGGCTACCGCGAATTGTTCGGTGCGGTCACCGATAGCGATCCGCTTTACGAAGCCGTGACGGCAGCGCGCAAATTTCCCGGTGTCGAGCACTGGCTTGGCCTTTTTTATCCGCATCTGGCGAGCCTGTTCGATTACGCGCCGCAATCGCCGGTGACATTCGATGCGCAGGCGGATGAGGCGATCAAATCGAGTCTGCAGCAGATCGAGGATTTTTATCAGGCGCGGCTGTCGCTTTATCAAGCCTCGAAGCGTACAAAAAACAGCAAGAACAAGGAACAAACCGCGGCCGCTGTCTATAAACCGGTGCCGGTCGGGCGGCTTTATCTCGATCATGCGGAGATCGATAAGGCGCTCACCGGCCGCGCGGTGGCGGCGCTGTCGCCTTTTGCGGCGGCCGATAAAGAGGTAATTGACGCCCACGGCCAGCGCGGACGCGATTTCTCGGATGCACGCGCGCAACAGCAGGAAATCGCCGCATTGCAATCTTATGCCGCCGAGCAGCAGGCGCATAACCGCCGCGTGGCAATCGCCTGCTACAGCCAGGGTTCGGCCGAACGTATTGCGCATATGCTGCGCGCGCACGGCATGTCGTCTTTCAGCGCCGCGCAAAGCTGGGATGAGGTGCGCAAGCTCGATCCCAAGCTGATCGCACTAGTCATCCTTGGATTCGAGCATGGTTTTGTCGCACCCGATCTCGCGCTCGTCACCGAGCAGGATATTCTCGGCGACCGGCTCGTGCGGCCCGCCCGCAAGCGCGGCAAATCCTCGGCCTTTCAGCTTGAGCTCGGCACGCTCAATCCCGGCGATTTCGTGGTGCATGCCGAGCATGGCATCGGCCGCTATGAAGGGCTGGAAGCCGTCACCGTGCTCGGCACCGCGCATGATTGCGTGAAACTGATCTACGACGGCGGCGATAAACTATTCGTGCCGGTTGAAAATCTCGACGCGCTGACGCGCTATGGCTCGGCTGAAAGCGGTGCAGTTTTGGACAGACTTGGTGGCGCCGGCTGGCAGCAGCGCAAAGCGCGGGTCAAAAAGCGTCTCAAGGACATGGCCGGCGCGCTACTTGAAATCGCCGCCGCGCGACAGACCAAGAGCGGCGAACGCATCGAGGTGCCGGAAGGTACGTATGACGAATTCGCCGCGCGCTTTCCCTACGCCGAAACGGAAGATCAGGACAAAGCGATTGCCGACACGCTGGCCGATCTCGCCAGCGGCAAGCCGATGGACCGCCTCGTTTGCGGCGATGTCGGTTTCGGCAAAACGGAAGTCGCGCTGCGCGCGGCTTTCGCCGCCGTGCAGGCCGGCTTGCAAGTGGCCGTGGTGGTGCCGACCACTTTGCTCGCGCGCCAGCATTTCAACAATTTTAGCCAGCGTTTCGCCGAATTTCCGGTCCGCATCGCCCAGCTTTCGCGCATGGTATCGGCGGCGGAGGCAAAGCAGACAAGGGACCTTCTCAAGGAAGGCTGCGTGGATATCGTCATCGGCACCCATGCGCTGCTCGGCAACGATATCGGCTTCCGCCAGCTTGGCCTCATGATCATCGATGAGGAGCAGCATTTCGGCGTCAAGCAAAAGGAACGCCTCAAGCAGTTCCGGGCCGAGGTGCATGTGCTGACGCTCACCGCCACGCCCATTCCGCGCACCTTGCAATTGGCCCTGGCCGGCGTGCGCGAATTGAGCCTGATCGGCACGCCGCCTTTGGATCGCCTGGCCGTGCGCACTTTCGTTTTGCCGTTTGATCCGCTGGTGATCCGCGAAGCCTTGATGCGCGAGCATTTCCGCGGCGGCCAGAGCTTTTACGTCTGCCCGCGCATTGAGGATATCAAAGGCGTTTCCGAAGAATTGCAGGCGCTGGTGCCGGAAGTGAAACTTGTCACCGCGCATGGCCGCATGAACCCGGGCCAGCTTGATGACATCATGACCGCCTTCGATGCGAAGCAATATGATGTGTTGCTGGCAACCAACATTATCGAATCCGGCCTCGATATTCCCAACGCCAATACGATGATCATCCACCGCGCCGATATGTTTGGCCTCGCGCAGCTTTATCAATTGCGCGGGCGGGTCGGGCGCGCGAAATTGCGCGGCTACGCCTATCTCACTTACGCACCGGGCGCGCTGTTATCGACGGCCGCGCAGCAGCGGCTCGAAGTAATCCAGACCTTGGATCAGCTCGGCGCCGGCTTTCAGCTCGCCAGCCACGATATGGATATTCGCGGCGCCGGCAATCTGCTCGGCGAAGAACAGTCGGGTCATATCCGCGAGGTCGGCATCAAGCTTTACCAGCAGATGCTGGAAGATGCCGTCAATGCGGCCAAAGACCCGTCACGCCGTAGTCCGGAGGACGAAGGCGGATGGACGCCGCAAATCAATCTCGGCATGTCGGTTTTAATCCCGGAGACTTACGTAAGCGATCTCAATGTGCGGCTCGGCCTTTATCGACGTCTGGCCGATGTGACGGAAGAATCCGAAATCGAGACCGTGGCGGCCGAGATGATCGACCGTTTTGGCCCCCTACCGCCGGAGGTGGAAAATCTGCTGCAAACCGTGGCGGTGAAGGTCCTTTGCCGCCGCGCGGGCATCGAAAAGGTGGATGCCGGGCCCAAGGGAGCCGTGCTTTCATTCCACCGCGACCAGTTCGCAAAACCTGAGCGCCTGATTGAAT
>Ga0307471_100000114_pt1 | contig 38305 bp, 23 predicted proteins | sample atmos_gasesAM3C__2_FD_204566 | JGI IMG/M metagenome (GOLD analysis project Ga0307471, IMG submission 204566) | Hardwood forest soil microbial communities from Morgan-Monroe State Forest, Indiana, United States - atmos_gasesAM3C_515 | ecosystem: Environmental > Terrestrial > Soil > Temperate... | reverse complement strand
GCGCGCGAGCAGCTGCACCTCGATTATTCCACGTTGGAGCGGTTGATTATTCGAGATCAGCGCGATGGCGAAGGCATCTGGGGCCGATGGAATGCAAACGGACCCGGCACGGCCCGTCTTTTTCACGAGCTTCAGCTTGGGCAGAACTTCGACAACCTCGACCAAGCCAAGCCGGGCGATTTCATGAAGATTTTCTGGTCGCGGCAAGTGGGAAAAAACGAGCACGGACATTCCACGATTTTTCTCGGCACGGAGAGTCACCCGGACGGCCAGTATGTCCGTTACTGGTCGAGCAATATTCCGTCTGGCTACGGCGAGAAAAGCATTCCGCGAAGCAAGATTGCCTATGCGATTTTTTCGCGCCTTCAGTCGCCGGCTAATCTCGCGCAGATCAACAACGCCCCGTTCGTCGATACGTACTTGGCATCTCTCCTTCGAACTCGCTCCAGCATTGCGGAAGCCAGCGCCAAGTGCGGATTTTGATGGTTGCACCGCAAGGAGCGACAGCTTCCTAGCGGTCGATCGGAAGAATTCGTTGGAAAGGCGCCCTTCGCTGGATGAAGCGTCCATCAAATGGTGCTTGCCTCCATTGGCGCCCGTCTTTAAAACGAAAAAATGCTAATCGAAACCTTAAAACGTCATTGGTGGGTTCCGGTGATCAGGGGTGTCGCTGCAATTGTTTTTGGAATTATCGCGTTCGTATATCCTGGTTTAACGATCGCAACGTTGGTGCTGTTTTTTGGAGCGTGGATATTGATCGACGGGATATTTCGCATTGTCGGCGCGATTGGACATCGCGCTTCCGACCCGGACTGGGGCTGGCAGCTCGTCATCGGACTTCTCGGGATCGTCGTCGGGCTTCTCACATTCCACGCGCCTCAGATAACGGCGCTCGCTCTGGTCATTTATATCGCAGCCTGGGCACTTATGATCGGCGCGTCTGAGATTGCGCTGGCAGTAAAGATGCGCCGGGAAATCAAAGGCGAATGGTTTCTAATCCTTATGGGTCTGGCATCAATCGTCTTCGCGGTGTTGCTCCTGTGGAACCCTATCGCCGGCGCCGCCGCAGTGATCTGGCTCATTGCATGGTACGCTGTTGTACTGGGCATTCTTGCCATCTTTTTTGGCTTCAGACTGCGCAGCCTGCGGACGTTGGCTCCCTCTTAAAGTATCATACCAAGCACGCGCGGAGTCGGGCTCCTTTCGTGGCCTTTTTTAGGCATTAGGCAGACGCTTTTTGCGACGCGAGCGCTCTTTTTTTGCGCGACAAACTAGGAGCCTGCGGGTTTGTTGAAGAAAATACGGCTTGGTTCGATTGATGGGGCGATTACTCTACGACGCAGCAATATGAGTCTTCCGATTTTACGCGTCGAATTCGAGACCCCGAGAATCCCCGGCCTCTTAATCTCCTATGAAGAAAACTGCCTCTGCTCCCCGCCCCCAATCAGCCAATAGTTCGTATCTCAACGGTGACCAACTCGATAGCAAGCAGCTCCTTGCGGCCCTGACAGCATTCAAGCGCGGAGATTTTTCTGCTCAACTGCCGGACGACTGGACAGGTATAGCCGGCAAGGTTGCGGATAGCTTCAACGAAGTGATCCGAATCAATCAGCGCCTGACACAAGAACTGGCACGCATCGGGCGCGTAGTTGGAAAAGAAGGCAGGATCAGACAAAGAGCCTCTCTCGGAGAGGCGTCCGGCTCATGGACTGACGCGATGAAGTCGGTCAATAATTTGATCGAGGATTTGGTTCATCCCACGAGCGAAATGGCGCGCGTAATCGGTTCCGTCGCAAAAGGAGACCTGTCTCAAACGATAGCGACTGAAATTGAAGGCCAGGCGCTCGAGGGAGAGTTTCTGCGTACCGCAAAAATCGTAAATACAATGGTACGTCAACTCAGTGGTTTCGCTTCCGAAGTCACGCGTGTCGCGCGAGAAGTGGGCACAGAAGGCAAACTGGGCGGCCAGGCGAATGTGAAAGGCGTCGCGGGCACGTGGAAAGATCTCACTGACAACGTCAACCTGATGGCCGGCAACCTTACCGATCAGGTCCGTAATATTGCGACCGTGACAACAGCAGTGGCGACCGGCGACTTAGCAAAGAAAATCACGGTTGACGTAAAAGGGGAGTTTCTTGAACTCAAAGACACAATCAACGTGATGGTGGATCAGCTTCGGTCGTTTGCCTCGGAGGTAACGCGCGTGGCACGCGAAGTGGGTTCTGAAGGAATTCTTGGTGGACAAGCCCGCGTCGAGGGCGTCTCGGGAACATGGAAGGACCTGACAGATTCCGTCAATTTCATGGCGCGAAATCTGACCGGCCAAGTGCGCAACATTGCCGCAGTCACGACGGCTGTCGCCAAGGGAGACCTGTCAAAGAAAATCACCGTCGATGTGAAGGGTGAAATTCTTGAATTAAAAAACACGATCAATACGATGGTCGATCAGCTAAGCTCCTTTGCCTCCGAAGTGACGCGCGTGGCCCGCGAGGTAGGCACCGAAGGGAAACTCGGCGGCCAGGCGGATGTGAGAGGTGTTGCGGGAACCTGGAAGGATTTGACTGAAAGCGTCAATTCGATGGCGGGTAACCTTACGGCACAAGTGCGCAACATTGCCGAAGTGACGACAGCCGTTGCTAGCGGCGATTTGTCAAAAAAAATCACTGTGGACGTCCGCGGTGAGATTCTCGAACTCAAATACACGATCAACACCATGGTTGATCAGCTTCGTTCATTTGCATCAGAAGTGACGCGGGTCGCACGCGAGGTGGGCACGGACGGGAAGCTGGGTGGGCAAGCAGACGTGCAAGGCGTTGCTGGCACGTGGAAGGACCTGACCAACAACGTGAATATGATGGCGGGAAACCTCACAGCCCAGGTTCGCAACATCGCTGACGTGACGACGGCGGTCGCGCGCGGCGATCTGTCGAAAAAGGTTACGGTCGATGTGAAGGGCGAAATTCTTGAGCTGAAAAACACCGTCAACACGATGGTGGACCAACTTAACTCATTCGCGTCGGAGGTAACGCGTGTCGCGCGCGAGGTCGGCACGGAAGGTGAGCTCGGCGGACAAGCTACGGTTCAAGGTGTTGCCGGCACTTGGAAGGATTTGACCGACAGTGTGAATTTCATGGCCCGCAATCTGACGAATCAGGTGCGTGGTATCGCGAAAATTGTCACCGCAGTCGCAAGGGGAGACTTGAACCAAAAGCTCCTTGTCGAAGCAAAGGGGGAAATCGGCGAGCTCACCGACACAATCAATAACATGATCGATACCCTGGCGACGTTTGCCGATCAGGTCACTACTGTCGCACGCGAGGTCGGCGTAGAGGGGAAACTGGGCGGACAGGCCAATGTGCCAGGCGCCGCCGGGACGTGGCGCGATCTGACCGATAATGTAAACCGGCTCGCAGCGAATCTGACGACGCAACTTCGAGCTATCGCCAATGTTGCTACCGCCGTTACGAAAGGTGATCTGACACGTTCGATTCAGGTGGAAGCACAAGGCGAGGTTGCAGCCGTTAAGGACAACATCAACGAAATGATCCGCAATTTGAAGGATACCACATTGCGAAATCAGGAGCAGGACTGGCTCAAAACTAATCTCGCAAAGTTTACGCGCATGTTGCAAGGCGAGCGAGACTTGTTGACGGTTGGTAAGCTGATCCTGTCAGAGCTCGCCCCAGTGGTTCCGGCTCAACAAGGGGTTTTCTACATTATGGACAAGTCGGGGCGAGAAGCCGAGCTAAAGCTCCTGGCGAGCTATGCCTGCCGCGAAGAGGGCGGGCTGAAGGCTTCTTTCAAGCTGGGGGAGAGCCTGGTGGGGCAAGCTGCGCTGGAAAAACAACGTGTTCTCCTAAGCGATGCGCCCAGCGATTACGTGAAAGTAAGTTCCGCTTTGGGTGCCGCTCGCCCAATGAATATCGTTGTCCTACCGATTTTGTTTGAAGGAGAAGTAAAGGCAGTCATGGAACTTTCATCGTTAGAGCGCTTCAACTCAACGCACCAGGCATTTCTTGATCAACTAACGGAGAGTATCGGAATCGTCTTACATACGATTGAAGCAAACACGCGGACTGAAAACCTCCTCAAGCAATCGCAGTCACTCGCGTCAGAGCTTCAGAATCGCCAGGAAGAGTTGCAAAAAACCAACCTGGAATTGGCAGAAAAAGCGCGCTCCAATCTGGCGAAGGATCAATTTCTCGCGATGCTCAGCCACGAGTTGCGCACGCCCCTTACGCCCGTGCTGGCGTCCGCCCTCGCGCTTGAGAGCGAGCCGGCATTGCCCCAAGAGGTCCACGAATCGCTACATATGATCCGCCGCAACGTGGAATTGGAGGCGCGGCTGATCGATGATTTGCTCGACTTAACGCGCATCGATCGAGGGAAAGTACAGCTTAATTTTGAAGTCGTTGACGCTCATACTCTGTTGCAGAATGCGCTCGAGATTTGTCAGGCGGAAATTGATCGAAAGCATCTGAGGCGTTCCCTCAATCTCGGCGCACGAAAAGTCCATTTGCGAGCAGACCCGGCGCGCCTCCAGCAGATCTTTTGGAACCTGATCAATAACGCGGTGAAGTTCACACCCCGCGATGGGCAGATTTCCATTTCTACGAGCAACACTTCCAAGGGAGAACTGCGCGTTGAAATCGCCGACACCGGCTTGGGTATTGAGCCCGACTCATTGCCGAAAATTTTCGATGCTTTCGAACAAGGCGGCCGAACACAGCTTGGAGGACTGGGTCTCGGTCTGGCCATCAGCAAAGCACTTGTGGAGGCGCACAAAGGAACAATCATTGCGCAAAGCGCTGGTCGAAATAAAGGCTCCACGTTTACGCTGGTTTTTCCAACCAGCGAAAAAGCTGCGGCTCAAATTACGCCGGCGATTTCGCCCAAATTGGCGGAACATCAGGCCATGCGGATTCTGCTCGTCGAAGATCATGAGGATTCGAACCGATCGCTTACGAACTTGCTTCGACGGCGCGGATATCACGTGCAGTCAGCTCTGAATTTCCAGTCTGCGCTCGATCTAAGCACAAAGGGGGAATTTGATGTGCTCATTAGCGATCTGGCTTTGCCCGACGGCAGTGGCATTGATTTGATGCAAACGCTGCAGTCCACGCGCCCGGTTCTTGGGATTGCTCTCACGGGTTTCGGAATGGAAGACGATGTTCGCAAGAGTCGGGAGGCAGGATTTCAACACCATCTCGTCAAGCCGATCGATTTGAACAAGCTCGATTTACTTATTCAAGAAAGCGCAGCCGCGCCGGTAAGCGCATAAGATTCCGTTCGCGCTGCCGCTGAATCGCATTGTAAACGCCTCTGTGGCGATCCTGCCTCCGGCCGGAACACTATGCGCAGTCGGTTTCCGCCTGGAACGCGCGAGCACGCTCGCAATTTCAAAGACTCGTGAGAACTGCTGGGCCTATGGCGTAAACGTATAAACTACAGTGTGCACTGCTCTTCTTGTGCCTTTGACCACACTGTGGCCGACGTTCTTGGCCGTCTGCACACTGCTTTTCGCCACGTTTTTCGCTGTTCTCGCAGGTCCTGCCTCAATCGCGCCGACGGAAATGGCAAACGCGAGAATTATCGAAACGAACGCTTTCATAGTACTAAATAATTCGTTTCTGAGGGCCCGCCTGCGCCTACCTGGTGGACGCCGCGTGGCGCCCTGAAGGCCTTCGGGGCTGGGCCCGCCAGGATTCGAACCTGGGACCAAGGGATTATGAGTCCCCTGCTCTAACCGCTGAGCTACAGGCCCGCGTGGATTACACAGTGAAGCATAGCACACCGCGGGCGACCAACCCCGAAAGCATTCGGGGCTCTAACCGCTGAGCTACAGGCCCCCTTTGCTTGTGCATTGAAGGATCGCACATCCGGGCGACCAATCCGGAAAGCCTGAAAATCAGTTAAAATTTCGGATTGCGCATTTTGAATCGGGGATTTGGGATGGTGCGGTGATTCGCGGAATTCTGACCATCATCGAAATCGCAATTCTCAGCGTGCTGATCCTTGCGACACGCTGCGCGAATTATCAGAATGTTTTTGTGGCCGGGAATATTTATTTTACCGACGCGGATTGTTACGCACGGATGACGCGCGTGCGAATGTGCTCAGAGCATCCCGGGTTGATCGTACGGCACCACGACTTCGAAAACTTCCCGACAGGAACAACTCCGCACACAACTGCGCCGCTGGATTATCTCATTCTCGCCCTGTCCATCCTGCTGAAACCATTCACGGCGCTTGCGCTCGATCTCGCCGGCGCGCTCATTTCGCCGTTTCTCGCCCTGCTCGGAGGCTGGTTTCTTTGGTGGTGGTCGAAGCAAATGAAATTCAAATATCGGTGGGTGATGCTCATGCTGTACGCGATCAGCCCCATTCTCGTTCATGGAACCGAACTCGGCAGACCCGATCATCAATCCTTGCTGATGCTGCTCGTAACAATCGCGATTTGCGCAGAATGGAGCCTTCAATGCGATAGGGCACCGGCGGCTGAGGTCAATCGCCTCTACCGACAATCGTATCGGCGATGGAGCATCATTAGCGGGGTCGCATGGGGATTGGCGGTCTGGACCTCGGCTTATGAGTCGCTCGTTTCATTTTTCCTTGTGATGGTTGTGAGCGCATTTGAAAAGCCAAAAGTGATTTCGGCCAGGTCGCGGCGCCCGGGTTGGCTTTGTTTTGTTGCAGTCATTGTGATCGCGGTTTTGATTGAACGGCGCATTCCGTCATTTTCGACGGTGTATTCAAACCCGCTCTTTCAAAACTGGGCGCACACTATTGGCGAACTCGCGCATGTCTCACCGGCAAATCCGATCTGGTTGCGTTGGTGCGGATATTTGCTCCTCGTGACACCGCTCCTGGTTTGGGTCAGCTTGGCCAAGACCAGGCACAAGAGTGAGTTGACGCCGCCAACATTTGTTCTCGTGCTTCTCGTTGCCACCTATGTCCTGACAATTTGGCAGGCGCGCTGGGGATACTTCTTTGTAATGCTCTTCGCGTTGGCGCTGTCGCGTTTGCTCGAGCCGATTAAATCGAGCGGGGCCGTTTGGATCGCATTTTTCGTATCGATCTTTCCGATTTTGCGCGATTGGGATGAAAGGCTTTGGCCAAGCGAAGCGGAACTCGCTCTTCGGGTTGAGCAGCGCAACGAATCGGTACAGTTGCGTGACATGGCACTTAATTTGCGATCGTCAGAGGTTCGTCCGTTCGTTGCGCCGTGGTGGCTTTCACCGTCGATCGCCTATTGGTCCGGGCAGCCCGGGATAGCTGGAAGCTCGCACGAAAGTCTGGACGGCATCGAGGACAGCGCACGATTTTTCCTTTCAGACGATTGGCAAAAAGCACGCCAAATCCTGGAAAATCACCAGACGGCGTGGGTTGTTGCGTACAATTCCGAACGTGTGACGCAAAACTCAGCAGCAATTTTGAGTCAGGCAGCGCCTGCGTTCCCGCTGTGCCGCGTGCTGGATAGTACCCCAAGCCAGGTGCCGCCGTCCCTGATTTTCGCTGCGCAGAATGGAACGTGCAAACTGTACCGCACTATTGCACAATAAAAAATTGCGCGCTGAAGCGAGAATTCGTTGACATACGTTGGGGGCTGTCACAATCTACCGGATGCTCAAAAGATTCGTCTCGCAAAAGCCGGCGCCGCCGGTTATAGAGAAATCGCGGTATTCGGGTATGGAAGATGACAACAATCATCCTGCGAATGGCGAAGAACCAATAATAACAACAACAATCATCGATAAACCAAAACCTATGGCAGATCACGGTGGCAAAGACATTCTCTCGAGCGATGTCGAAATCAAAGGCTCGATCAAGTTCCAAAAGGAACTTCTCATCGACGGGAAGGTCGAAGGGGAAATCAATTCTGACGGCGTGTTAACAATTGGTGAAAACGCTGACATTCGCGGCGAGGTAAAAACCAAATCGATCACCGTCTATGGCAAAGTGCAGGGCAACATCACTGTGGCCGAGCGTTGCGAGCTAAAATCAAAATGCACATTGCAGGGAGATTTGAAAGCAGCGCGCCTTGTCATTGAAGAAGGAGCAACTTTTATTGGCAAATCCGAGGTCACCAGCGGCTCGATTTCCGCGAAGTCCGCTCCGGCCCGCCCGGAAGTCGTGCGATCCAGCGAGCCAATCAAGGCAGCGTTTGGAGGGCGCGGATAAAAAGGGAATCCAGGGGTTAGCGTCCGGTGGCCAGTCCGTCGCCTGCAAAAGTCAGTCTTGAATGTCCACACTGTGGCTTCAAGCAGATGGAGTATGCGGCGGCGAAAAGCTCGATTTGTCGCCAATGCGGTCGCTACTTCTCTCCGTTTGCGCCAAAACCCGGCCTGAAGCTACGGGTTCGCGAAGAAGCGCCTGCTGCGCCAGCCACCTCTTCCATCCTCGGCAAATTTGAGGATTTTTGGAAACGGCAGCACAGCTCTGTTATCGAGTGTTTCGAATGTAAGCGGAAACAGCAGGTTTGTGGCACCGCCACTTCCACAATTTGCCCGTCGTGCAGCGCGCACATTGATCTGCGCGACTACAAAATCACCAGCGGTTTCAGCCGCACGATTCGGACACGAGGGGACGTACATCTCACGGGCAAAGGCGATTTGGGTAGCAGCAGTGTGGTCTGTCGGTGCGCTTTGATTGAGGGCAGACTCCGAGGCAATCTGCATTGCGACGATACGGCGACGATCAACTTCGCAGGGAAAATTGCGGGGCGGATCAGCGCGCGGCGTGTCATCGTCGAGCGGAAAGCCGATATTCATTGCTTTCGACGGCTCCAGGCGGAAAGCATCGAAATCAAGGGAAGGATGTCGGGAGAGATCATTGCCCAAACAGTGGCGATTCAAAAAAAAGGCGCACTCGAAGGCGATGTCACCGCCAGGGCAATTTCGGTGGAAAAAGGCGGCATGTTTTCCGGTCAGCTTGTAATTGGCCGGGCTGATCTTACACAAGGAGAACTGTTGCAGGAACAGAAACCGGACGTCGCGCCCATTCCAGAGAGCGATTTTTCGGGGGTCGACCCGCGGCCCTTGCCCGCGACGTAACAGAAATCTGCTCCATGCAAAGACTGCATCCACGCAGTCCGTACGACAAACTTGGCGGCTATGTGCATCTGCCGCGTTTGATCGACAAAGCCAAGCTTCACCGCGAGGGCCTGCTCAACGGCTACAACTATAAAACCGTCGGGTTCGACAAGCATTTGCTGGCTTTCCTAAGAATTGATGCCGACGCGTTTGAAGAAATCGTCAACAGACTGGATGCGGATGACGTAATTCTAAAATGGGTGCAGACAAACGGTGCGCGGCATTCTCCCGAAGCAATTGAACAGTGGAACCAAGCGATGATTTCACGGCATCCAGATACGGCCGCAAAAAAGGCGCGCTTTCTCCACTTTCTAAAGGAGGCCGGTGGCGAAGGGCGCAATGATATTCGGACCTATTTCGACCTGATCGAGTTTGACGAAGGACGATTGAAATGAGGACAAGTTACAAGATTCGGCATTCCGTTTCGCATCATAGGCTTCCCTTTTAACCCTTTGTAACGCTTTTAACTTTCCCATTCGTCATTTGGATCTCGTCATTAACAATCACGTTTGGATCGTCCCGAGAATCGCGTCCGCTTTCTCAAATGTCCCTTTGCTTCCGATATCGAGCCATTTCCCCTTGATCTGGTACGTCTTTACTGGTTTACGCGTGTAGAGCCATTGCACGAACCGGCCCGGCTGATCGGAGTTATTGCCAGCTGCAAGGTATGTGGTCAGGAGAGAGAGGACCGCAGGCGAGTAATAGTAAATGGCGATTGCGGCCAAGGTTCCGCGCGGCTTCTGTGGTTTCTCTTCGAGGTAGGTAATGATTCCGTTGTCGTCGATTAAGACGTTGCCATACTTTTTGATCGCTTCGCGATCGCCAACGTCATAGACCCCAACCGTTGCTTCGCTTCCTTTGGCGCAAACCACAAAGCCGCTGAGTGATTCAGTAAACAAATTGTCGCCGGCAATAATGAGGAGGCTGCTTTGGCTCAAGTTCTCGCGCGTGGCTACAAAATTGATATCTCCAATTGCTCCGAGCTTGTCGTCGTCGCTCTTGGAGCCATCGTTGACAATTTTGAATTTGAATTGCGGATGTCGATCTTGATAGCCCTCGCTCCAAGCCTGAAAGTCTCCCGCGAATTTGTCATTCGTCACTACGTAAATCGTCTCCAGATCGGGAACACCCTGAAGATTGTCCACTACCCATTCAATAATCGGCTTACCACCGACGACGAGCAGGGGCTTCGCCTTATTGAGGGTTAGGGGATAAAGGCGTGTTGCATATCCAGCCGCGAGGATTAGAGCGTTCATAAGATTAAGAAAGCAGAGCCGTGCGCGCTTCTTACTACTTCGATTTTGAAGCACCTCCACCGAGAATTGCATTTTGAAGACGCTGCTGGATCGCCCTGATGCGAAGCGGATCGGTAATCTTGGCACGTGTGGAACGATCCACGACATACAAAGTATCAATGGCTGCGCCAGCTTGCGTGTTGACGCGAGAAAGCGGGATCAGAAGATTTTCGCGGTCAAGGCAGGTCAAGACATCGTAAAGCAAGCCGAGCCGATCCGGTGCCTGAATCTCAATAAGCGCATGAACCGGATGCGTTTTGTTGTCGATTGCAATCCGCGTTGGAAATTCAATTCCTGTCGTAAGACGATGGCTTTGGCGCTTGGCTTTTTCGATTAACGGAAGGAAATCAAAGCTCTCGTCTTCGAGTGCTCGCCGCAAAGTTTGCTCTACCAGCGTAAAATCGCGCTGGTGTGTAACAGGTCGTCCTTTCGTGTCACACACACGAAAAACGCACAGTACAACATTGTCCCCCCGCGGAAAGATATCAGCGCTCAAAATATTCAACGGCACAACCGAAAATGAGCCGGCCACTTTTGCCATTATCCGTTCACGCTCCCAGGTACAGAAGATGACAACACTATGCCCCTGCTCCGGAACGGCCTTCCATTGGATTGCCGGAGCCAGCGGAAAATCCCCTCCGACATTCTCCAGAAACGACCTGAACAGTTTCAGGTGCTCGATAATCTCGGGAACGTCGCTGGCGCGAAAATAATTGTCAGGCATAAACTCAAAATGAGCTTCGGTCTCTCCAGCAAAATCAGCGGGAAGTTTTGCCGTTACCGACGCCTGCAAGCTCTCCCGCTGGACTTTTGTTTGCTCGTAGTAAGACCTTTGGTCCGCAAGACACCGGGAGGTCTCGTGAAATAGCGCCCATACTAGAGATTCCTTCCAATCCGACCACCCCTCCGCGCTTGTGCCCTGGCCATCTGCCAGAGTAAGCAGCATCAACGCGTTTAGGTTTTTCTGGTGCTTCACGATGTGCGCGAAGTCTGTCACCGTCGCCGGATCATCAAGATTTCTTTGCTGCGCGGTCTGCGAAAGCGTGAGGTGATGATCAACCAGCAGGATAAGGGACTTGCGCTGCTCGGACGACAATTGCAGGCGCGCGGCGACACGCTGGGCAAACAGCGCGCTCGCTTCGGAGTGTGGCCTGGCGCCAACCGCTTTGCCGCTATCGTGTAAAAGGAGCGCGAGATAGAGCACAAATGGATCCTCCAGTTGCTCGAAAATCTTACGATAAGCGATCAACTTCGGGTCATCCGTCCGCGCCAGGGCATCAAGTTTATCGACGCACACCAATGTATGCTCGTCGGCCGTGTAACGATGCAGAAACTCATGCTGCACCAGGCATGTAAGCTGTCCGAATTCGGGAATGTAGCGCCCCAGAAAATCGACGCGATGCATCATTCTGAGAATGCGACCTACCCTGCCCTTTTGTGAAAGAATGTTCTTGAAGATCGCGCGCGGTCCGCGTGCATACTGATACGTGCGGGTAACCTGGCCGAGGCTTCGGCTGAGCAGATCCTCGAGCTCCGGGCTCAGATCAAGGCCGCGTTCCTGCGCGATTTCAAATGCTCGCATCATCTGCTCGGCGTCGTTGCGAAAAAGGTCACGACGCGCCAGGTGCAACTGCTTGTTGCGAACAAAGAAAAAATCTCCCACGGGAGTTTTGTGCGCTCGCATCAGCGGAAGAAAACTAAACAGAGAACGGGTCTTGCTTGTGACATATCCGCTTACAAATTGCTCCGTAATGCGTTCCGTGACCCGGAAGATGTTTCGCGTGTGCTCGTAATAATCCCGCATGAGCGCCTCGCCGCCGAGCTGGCCGTTCCCAGAAGAATAATCGAGCCGTTTTGCAATCTGTTCCTGCAAACTAATGTGAAGAATGTCGGTCGCGCGTCCCGTCGCGTAATGCAAGTCGGTGCGCAAACGCAGCAGAAAATCGTACGCCTTTTCTATCCGGCGCTGGTCGCTTTCGCTCAGCCAGTCTTTTCCCACAAGCTGGTTCGTGCTCAGTGAACCCTCTTTGAAATAGGTCATCCAAAGAAGGTTTTGATAGTCGCGCAGGCCGCCGCATCCACTTTTCAGGTTCGGTTCCTGGAGATACACACTGTCGCCGAATTTCTTGTGCCGGGCGACCTGATCTTGCATGCGCAGCTCCACGTATTCTCGTTCATATCCGTTGACACACTTCGCACGAAATTGCCGCCGAAATTCCCGTGCCAGCTCGGCGTCGCCCGCGAGAAACCGCGATTCCAGCATGGCAGTCTTTGTGCGCATGTCCTGATTCGCTTGAGCGACCGCTTCTTTGATCGAGCGCGTGGAGTGTCCAACCTTGAAACCGCTGTCCCAAAGAAGATAAAGAACTTGCTCCACCATCTCCTCCAGATGTGGCGAAATCCCTTTCTTTTCCTGATGATGTAAAAGCATCACGTCGATGTCACTAAACGGGTTGAGCTCGCCCCGGCCATATCCACCAAGAGCGACTAAGGCCAGTGGGACTTTGGCGGCCCCGTTTCCGCGAGCAGAGGTTGCAGCAGCCCCGAAAACATACTGCAATAAAACGTCGACCAGCTCAGCGCGTCGGGCACAAATTTCACGGCCACCGCCACCCGCCTGATGTTTCAGGCGCAACCGGTGCTCCTCGACCTTGAGAAACTTCTTGTAAAGCGGAAGGACTTCGGTTGGGCGTCTTGCACCTGTCGCTGCAAGACGGCTTGCAGCATGCGCCAAAACCTGCTCCAGATGACGGGACGTTCTCATCGGCAATTCGGATTGCTGTTCAATCTAAAATTGGATCTTGAAAATCCAAATCCATCTCAGACGGAGAAGAAGCGATCGGTCAGTGACGACTGCCTTCACCCTGGCGACAAGACTTATGCCCCGCCGAGGTTCAATATTTCAAGAATGAAGTGACCGGTGTCGGCTCGAGCTGCTTACGGCCATGGAGGAATTCCAACTCAATGAGAAACTGTGCTTCGAGGAGACGTCCCCCCGCCTTGCGAATGAGGACCGCCGCAGCGGCAGAAGTGCCGCCCGTGGCCAGCAAATCATCAACCAGGACAATTTGTTCCCCCACCTTAATAGCATCGACGTGCATCTCCATTTCCGCTTCGCCGTACTCAAGCGAGTAACTGGCGATCTCAGTCTGGAAAGGAAGCTTGCCACGCTTCCGGATCGGAACGAAACCGACACCGAGCTCATAGGCCACCGCCGATCCAAAGAGAAACCCGCGCGCATCGATCCCAACGATCTTATCAACCCTTCTCCCGCGGCAACGATCCAAAAACAGATCGATGGACGCATGGAAAAGGGCGGGATCACCCAAGACCGGCGTAATATCTTTAAATACGATGCCTTTCTTCGGAAAATCGGGCACATCCCGTACCGCGGCGCGGAGTCTCTCAAGTGTGTCTAAAGCCATCCGCGCGAATGCTAGCGGGCTGTTGCAAAACGTCAATCGGGGCTCGCAACGGAAGCACAGCTGCCTTCCTCTCGTCTTTTCTTTTTCTCTTTTTAAATCAAGCCAGGCACCCCGTTGGGAAAAACGAATGAAGGGAGCAGCGAGACCACAAATTGCCAAGCAGGGAGCCTGCTCCTACAGTAGGTTTCCTTAGAGTGGATCGTTATCTTCTCATCATTTCGACAGTCTGTTTTCTCGCGGCGGTCGTGCGTACCGGAATGGCTTTGCGCGCCGGAGTTTTTCGACCAGGAAGATTTAGTTTTCTCGCGATTGGACTCGGATTTGTTTTTCAAACGGCGTTTTTGTCGATCCGCGGTCATGCGCTGGGACGCTGTCCCCTGACGAACATGTTTGAGGTCTTTATCTTTCTCGCCTGGTCGGTAGCCCTCATCTACATGCTGGTCGGCCCAGCCTACCGTCTCTCACTCATGGGCGCGTTCACGGCGCCGCTGGTCGTCCTGCTGCAAGGCGTTGCGTTGATTGCGCCAATCGATGTTCGTCATCCAGTCAAGGTGCCCGCCAATTCTTCGCTGGAATTTCATGCATCGGTTTCGCTGGTGGCCTATGGCGCTTTCGCACTCGCCTGCATCGCTGGGGTAATGTATCTGGTGCAGGAGCGCCAACTCAAGACACATCAATTGCGTTCGATTTTTTATCACCTGCCGCCGCTCACTGATCTCTTCGCGGCAATCACCCGCCTGCTTTGGTTGGGTTTCATTCTATATACCGCCGGGATTGCCAGCGGCTTTTTTACGGGGCGACCCTTGCCGCGCGTGCAAGTAGTGGCTGCGATAGCCGTTTGGTTGCTTTATGCAGCGATCCTCCAAGGCCGGTATTTTCGGCGAATCGCGCCAAAGCGAGTTGCGGCACTTTGCATTATCGGATTTAGCGCGGCTTTGACGCTTCTCTGGGGAATTACTTTCTCAGCGCAGATGCACTATGTTCCATGAACCTTTTCTGCGTCGGCCTCAGTCATCACACTGCAAATGTAGAAACGCGAGAACGTTTCGCCGGCGGCGCTGGCGCGGAATGTACTCTTCGCGCTGCAGGCTGCGCGGAAGCATTGGTGCTCGCCACCTGTAACCGCGTGGAGGTCTATGTCGCGTCAGAGAAGCGCGTGTCAACGGATGAGATTGCTCAATGCTTATTGCAAAACGGTGAGGTCAATGAGCGCGGCCACGGTAGTGCGTTGCCGTTTTACCGTTACGAAGCTGAAAAGTGCGTACAACATCTGTTCCGAGTTGCATCCGGACTTGATTCGATGGTCGTAGGCGAGACAGAAATTCTTGGACAAACAAAAAAGGCTTATCAATCTGCGCGCGCCTCTGGCGCGGTTGGCCCCTGCCTTCATCGGTTGTTTCAACGGGCCTTTCGTGTGGCGAAGCAGGTCCGCACGCACACCGAAATCACGCGTGGGTCGGTGTCAGTTGGCTCCGTTGCGGTCGATCTGGCTCAGAAAATTTTCGGTGAACTTGGCAATTGTAAAGTCTTGGTTTTGGGAGCTGGTGAAACGAGCGAGCGCACAGCACGCGCGCTCATTTCCCGAGGTGTCAGCGATCTGCGCGTGAGCAATCGCTCAAATGATCGCGGCCAGGAGTTGGCACAACGAGTAGGTGGCCAGGCCGTCCCGTTCGATAAGTGGCCACAGCAATGCCGCGAGATCGATATCCTGATTACATCGACTTCTTCGGAAACTCCGTTACTGACCCCAACAAATCTGGGACCCATGTTGGCCAATCGCATCGATCGTCCGCTTTTCATCATCGATATCGCCGTTCCGCGAGACGTCGATTCCGCAGTGAACGAGATGCAAGGCGTCTATCTTTACGATATCGATGCGTTGCGGTCTGTAGCGGAGCAGTCGCTGGCAGTGCGCCGGCAGCAAATAGCTTCTGCCGAAGCCATCATTGCCGAACATCTCGCAGATTTCCTCGAGAAAGTTTCGAACGAACTGAATCGCGTCTCGCGGATCACCGCGGATCCAACGGTCGCTGATAGTTCATTACACGCATCGCAGCTTTAGGGAAGCAGGTAGCTTTCCCAATTTTGCTATCGCCAACTACATTCCGCGATGACGAGAAAAATCATCCTTGGCACGCGGGGCAGCGAGCTCGCACGTGCGCAAGCCAGGTTGGTTGAAAAAGCAATTCAAGCGGCGCAACCGGACGCAAAAGTCGAAACAAGAATCATCACGACACGAGGCGACAAAGCCAGGATTCTTGAGCGTCAAGCTGGTCGCAAAGGATTGTTCACCGCAGAGATCGAGCAGGCCCTTCTTGCCGGCAACGTCGATGTCGCGGTCCACAGTGCAAAAGATCTTCCAAGTGAAACAAACCCGGACGCAGAAATTTGTGCGGTTCTTCCTCGCGGACCGATGGATGACGTGCTGGTTTCGAAACATCCGGGCGGTTTCGCTTCGTTGCCGCACAGCGGCGCCGTCGCCACAAGCAGTGTGAGAAGGAAACGCCAATTGCTGTGGAAGCGGGCAGATCTCAAACTCGTCGACCTTCGTGGAAACGTTCCAACGCGATTGCGCAAACTGACCAATAACAATTGGGACGCCATCGTGCTGGCTCGCGCAGGGCTTGCACGGCTCAGCCTATCGCCCGCTCATCACGAGCTGAGCTTCGAGGGCAGACAATTGTCCACTGAAGTCCTTCCACCCGACGTTTTTTTGCCTGCGGGTGGTCAGGGAATCATTGCGCTTCAAGTTCGTGCTAATGATGAAACCGTGAAGGCGATCGTCGATCTCGTGAACGATCACAAGACATTGCTTTGTTTGCGAGCAGAGCGAGAGTTTCTGCGTTTGTTGCACGGCGACTGCAATTGTCCGGTGGGCGTGCTGGCGACAATTGAGGGCGACAAGATGAAACTGAGGGCTCAATTGTTTACTGATCAATCAGTAGCACCACAGGAGGCTGAAGTGGAAGGTGTTCATAATGAGCGCGAACGTCTAGCGCTGCAGCTATTAAATCGCTTGCAAGCACCGGCCTCCGAACAAGGCTACGGCTTACCAGGTAAAGCATGAGTAAGACTGGCAAGGTTTATCTCGTTGGTGCCGGCCCGGGCGACCCCGGCTTGGTAACATTGCGTGCCAAGGAATGCATCGAGAATGCGGACGTGATCATTTACGATCACCTTGCAAATCCCGAGATGCTCGGCTGGGCGCGGGTCGACGCTGAAATCATTTATGTCGGCAAAACGCCTGGCGAATCGCGCAGCAACCAGAATGAAATTAATGCGTTGCTGATCGAGAAAGCGCACGAAGGGAAGCAGGTCGTTCGGTTGAAAGGCGGGGATCCCTTCGTGTTTGGTCGAGGCGCTGAAGAAGCGCAGGCGATTGCAGAAGCAGGTATTCCATTCGAAGTTGTGCCCGGAATCACCTCATCCATTGCCGGGCCAGCTTATGCAGGTATTCCCATGACGCATCGGGCACACAATTCCCATGTGACATTCTTTACGGGACACGAAGATCCGGCGAAGACAGAAAGTGCAATCGATTACGCAGCACTGGCGAAACTTGGCGGGACCCAGGTAATGTTGATGGGCGTGGAACGCCTCGGGTCGATCACGAGCGAAATGCTGAAGCACGGTGTACGCGGCGACTTGCCGGTAGCGCTTGTTCGCTGGGCTACTACTGGGCAACAAGAAACGCTCACCGGTACACTTCGCGATATTGCTCAGAAGGCCGTCGCGAATAGTTTTGCGGCGCCCGCAGTCGCAGTATTTGGAGAAGTTGTCGCATTGCGAGACAAGCTCAATTGGTACGAGAAGCGGCCGCTCCTTGGTAAAACAATTGTCGTTACGCGAACAAGAAAACAAGCCAGCGTGTTGAGCAGCAAGCTGCGCTCGTTGGGTGCTAACGTTATCGAACTGCCCACCATTCGCATCGAGCCACCGAGTGATTTACGCGAATTCGCAGAACTTGTTCAGGACGCGCACAATTACGACTGGATTGTGTTTACCAGCGCAAACGGCGTTGAAGCTTTTTTCAATATTTTCTTCAAACTATACGATGATACGCGCGAAATCGGCGGTGCCCGGATTGCCGCCATCGGTCCGGCTACGGCTCAACGGGTGAAAGACTTTTATCTGCATGTCGATCTTCAGCCGAAAGAATTCGTTGCTGAGGACGTCGTACGTGAATTCAAAAAGCAGGGAAGCATCGAAAATTTGAGGATTCTCTTGGTGCGCGCGGAAAAAGCGCGGGAGGTGCTTCCAAAAGAGCTCTCGGCCCTGGGAGCGATCGTGGATGAAGCATTCGCATATCGGACCGTGCCCGAGACGAACGACACGAGCGGGGCGCGGAAACACCTGGCGAAGAACGGGGCCGATTTAATTACCTTCACCAGTTCTTCAACCGTGGAAAATTTTCTCGCCCTAGGGCTACCCTGGCCGAAAAGAATGCAAGTTGCCAGCATTGGCCCAATCACGTCGCAGACAGCGCGCGACAATGGTTTGAAGGTCAAAATCGAAGCAAAGCGCCACGACATTGACGGTCTGGTAGAAGCAATCGGCGCCTTCTTTGCCGGGAAGGCTGCTAAGAATCGTTAGAATTGGAACTAGTTAAAAAAGTTAAATTGGGTGTCAGAAATGCCTCTTACCCAAACAACCTTTTAACTTTGTAATATTTTAACTTTTTAACCTTGTGGATTAAATCGGAACTTGGTTCGACCGCGCTTGGCGTTGGCTTTGGCTTTGCGACGATGCTTCTGCGAAGGCGTCTCGAAGGCGCGCAAACGGCGGACCTCCTCGAGAATGCCCTCGGCATCCAGCTTGTTCTTCAGCCGCTTCAACGCGCGATCGACGGGCTCTCCTTTGCGAACGATCACTTCTGGCATCAATAATCACTCCTGACTTTAGCGATAGACTCCTAATCGGCGAGCGGGAGCCTACTCGGCCCCAGCGGTGCCGTCAAATCTGCTCGAAAAAGGCCTCCAGGAATCGCTCCGGGCGCCCAGGCCCAGCGGTGGCGATGGGCTTGGACTTCAAAAACGGCTCAGCGCTGGGCAAGAGGATTGGCTGCGGCCGCTTTCTCGGTAACCTCGCGTCGCAAGGCTGTAGCGCCGCCACCGCGGGCGCGCGTCCACCACAGCACAATAGGTGAGGCGATAAAGATGGAGGAGTAAGTGCCGACAACCACGCCGATAATGATGGCGAGCGAGAAGTCGCGCAGCACCGCGCCGCCGAACAAAAACAGGCAAAGAATCGGGATAAGCGTCACGGTGCTTGTAAGAATGGTTCGGCTCAGCGTCTGGTTGATGCTCGAGTTCATGATCTCCTCAATCGTCCCACGCCGCCCGCTGGCCAGGCCTTCCCGAATCCGATCGTAAACGACAATGGTATCGTTGATCGAATAGCCGGCGACAGTGAGCACAGCGCCGACGATGGTGAGGGTCAACTCGCGGCCGAAGAGAGCGAACACGCCGACAGTCATAAGCACGTCATGCAAGAGCGCGACAATCGCGCCTACGGCAAAGGAAAGTTGAAACCGGAAGGTTACGAAAATCAAAATACCCAGGATGCCCAAGCCGAGCGCGATTAACGAATTTTTTGCCAGTTCACCACCGACGAGCGCACCGACGCGTTCCGAGCCTTCCACTCTAAAGCCAGAGCCTGGCAGCGTCTGCATAACTTGCTTTTCCACCTTGTCGCTGGTGTTCAACGGTGTCCGGATCGTGATGTAACTCCTGCCGACTTGCGTGGATTCCTGGATGGAAGCGTCAGCAAGCCCGATTGGCTTGAGCGCACCGCGCACCTGCCCGATATCGATCTTGCCAGGTGCACTCAAAGTGATGAGATCGCCGCCGCGAAAATCGACGCCAAAATTACGTTCGCCGCGTTTGTAAAAGGCTGCTGCGCCAGCTAGAAGCAGCGCGAGCGAACACATGCACGCAATAAAGCCTTTGCCGAGGAAATTGATATTTCGCGCTGAAATCAAGTGCAGCATCGAGATCCGTTTCAGTCGCCCCGTATCGACAAACCAGCCGAGGCAATTCCGCCCTACAATGAGTGCGGTAAACAACGAAGCCAAAATGCCGAGGCTAAGTGAGATGGCGAAGCCTTTGACCGGGCCGCTCGCTTTCCAAAAAAGAATCGCTGCTGTGATCAGTGTCGTAACGTTGGCGTCGAAAATCGAGCTGAACGCTTTCTCGTACGCCGTGTTCAGCGCGACCTTGAGCGATTTCCCAAGCGCCATTTCTTCGCGCAACCGCTCGTAAATCAGCACGTTCGCATCCACCGAAAGACCAATAGTCAGGATGATACCCGCGATGCCGGGCAGCGTGAGCACGAAATGGAACATCGTCAACGCACCGACGAGCAAAATCAGATTAATGATCAAAGCGAGATTTGCGATGAGACCGGGAATTTTGTAATAGACGGCCACGCAAACGAGCGTGATGACCAGACCGACCAAGCCGGCGAGAATGCTCGCGCGAATCGAGTCCAGGCCGAGAGTGGGCGATACGCTGCGCTCTTCTTCGATGCTCACCGGCGTTTGCAACGGATTCTCTAATACGCTGGCGAGACCCCGCGCTTCCGGTTCACCCATGCGCCCGCCGCTGATGACCGCGTTGCCCCCGTAAATGGCCGTTTTAATGACAGGCGCGGACTGGATCACACCATCGAGAACGATAGCGAATCGGTGACCTACGTTTGCCGCGGTGATATCGCCGAAACGTTTCGCGCCTTCTGTATCGAAATCCAATTTAACCTCCCATCCCTCGTTGCCATAGCCGGCGCTTGCATGACTGACATGTTCCCCGCCGAGATCTGCTTTCTTTTTTACAAGCAATCGCTCCTCCCTTGGCTTCTCGTTTTCTTCTGCGGCGACCTTGTAAACTTCGATCCGGTAGTCCGGCGGGATCACTTCTTTGCCGGCATCAATCGCGCGCAGGCGATCACCATTGTCAGGATAAACCATCCGAAACTCGAGTTTCGCCACGCGCGAAAGTTGACCGCGCGCTTCCTGAATCTTCGCGGGGTCGAGACCGGGAATCTGGACCAGAATCCGATCGCTGCCGACCGGACTAATGATTGGCTCCCCCCCGCCAAAGTAATCGACGCGCTTGCGAATGACCTCGACTGCCTGATCGAGCATTCCCTTGGTAACTTCTTTATCGCCACCTTTCAGCCGGATGAGAAAGGATGTGCCGCCTTGAATGTCGAGGCCGAGCGCGATCTTCTTCTGCGGCGGCCAGATAGTGACAATACTGGACACGACAAGCAACAGCACGAGCGTCATGGCCAGTACGCGTTTCCGCAGTCCTTGATCGGTGGCGAAATACCACCCGAAGAGGACGAGGATGGCAAGTCCGGCAAGAAATGTAAACGCAGGGGTCATTCCTTAACGATTTAGCGATTTAACAATTTAACTTTCTTTCAGCACCGTCGTGACAGCCGATTTGTCCATCTCGATCTTCACGTTGTCGGCTACTTTCACCAGGACCGTATTCTCCTTCACATTCGAGATTAAGCCGTGAATGCCGGCATTGGTCACGACCCGGTCCCCGGTTTTCAAACTCGAAATTAACTGCTGTTGCTGTTGCTGCCGCTTCTTCTGCGGTCGGATCATGACAAAGTACATGATGATGAAGATGAAAATTAGCGGCACAAAAAATGAACCAATGCCACCACCTGGCATCTGTTGAGGAGCTGCGCTGGGCGCCTGAGCAAGAAACATCTGGAGCATATTAAAGAATTGGAGAGCGCACCTTAAACGCGAAAGCGTTCGCTGCAATCGTTCTTTCGCGTGACTCGTATCATGGAGAACAGCCCGCAGGACTACATAAATCTACGTCACTTTCGCACGATGAAAAACTTGCCAAGCATGCTAACCTTGTTGCGCTGACAATGGGGGTATAGCTCAGTTGGTAGAGCGTCTCGTTCGCAATGAGCCCGGGACAATTATCCCCATGTCTTCTCACGTGCTCTCACGTGCTTTTTCATAGGTAAATTGATCGAGCGAGCTTTGTCCCAATTGCTCTCAAATGAGCCGAAAAAATACCGCGAGTGGACAAAGAAGTGGACAAAGGCGTGAACACATCGGGGCCGCAATAATCTGCAAAATTTTTCAGCAGGCCGCATGATTTTGTGATTCGCATTTACGAAGAGTGGCAACGCGGTCGAGACGCACGAGGCCGAGCGCGCTACGGCAAGCGAAGCGAAGATGCGATCATCGCATTGATCAAGGACGAGCCGTAAGAGGCTTTGTCGCTCGGACAACCAGCCCAGGCACGGGCACGCCCGACTCCATTCGCAAGTCCGCGTAGGCGATCTCCGAGTTCAGGTAAGCGCTGGCGAGCATCCGCTCCACGTAGGCCGGGATGTGGCTATAACGGCCATGCAGCTCCAGGCGGTAGTTCACATCCGCCTCGGCTTCGACCGCATGCTCGAGCGTGAACACGAGCAGACCATTCGGTCGCAACGCGCCTGCAGCAGCGGCGAAAACGTTTTCCAAGTCACCGAAATACACGAGCGTGTCCGCCGAGATGATCAGATCGAAGCCTTCACGATTGTCACGCAAGTAATCCGTCAATTCGGTTTTGACCAGCACATGATAGACATTCTTCTCTTTCGCGTGAGCCAACATACCCCCGGATAGATCGACGCCGACTAAACTGCGCGCGTAGGGGATTACGAGCGGCCCGCAGAGACCGGTTCCGCACCCCGCGTCGAGCACGTCGAGGCTCTTCGACGGCTTGAGACCCGAGTGCTCCAGCATGGCCACCACGAGAGGCGGAGCTCGGTACGACAAACGCTCGAGCTTCGACTCAAAGCTCGCGGCGAAACTGTCGAACGTCCGTTCGACGAATGCGTTCGATGCGCGCACCGGGACGTTTCGACTGGTGCAGGCCGCCAACATGTGTAGCGCAATCGGATTCTGTGGCTCTTCTTCGAGCCATTCTTCGAAAATCCTTACGGCCGCGTCGATCTCACCCAGCATGCAATGCGCCAGCGCCAAGAGCCTTCGCGCTTCCCGGTGCTTCGGCTGCAACGTGATCACCTTGCAGTAGTACGCTGCCGCTTCCTCTGTTCGTTTCAACCCGCTGAGCAAGATGCCCAGGTTGGTGTAGGCGTCGATGTGATCTGGCTTCAGTTGAATGGCCCTGCGATACGCTTCTTCGGCTTGAGACGGTTTTCCGGTCGCCCTCAGCAACACACCGAGATTGTTGTAAGCATTCGCGTGACTCGGATCGATTGCAATCGCCTGCTGGTAGGCCTCGATCGCTCTTTCCAGCTTACCGCTTGATTGAAGAATGATGCCTAGATTGTTGTAGCAGTCCGCCTGATCGGGTTGGAGTTCAAGGCTCTTCTCGATCAGCATCACCGCTTCGTCGTTTCGCCCCTGTTGATGCGCGAGTACGCCGGAATAGTGCAACGCTTGAGGGTGATTCGGCTCTGTCTCAAGCACACGACGGTATAGCTCCTGCGCCTCTACGAGTTGCCCGTTCTTTTGCAACTGGATGGCGATCGAGACGGCCTCTTCAAGCGTCAGTTCGCGCGTTGGCAGTTCTGACTGCTCCATGAAATGCCCGAGAAGATCCTGCCCCTCCCAACGAGCCAGGCAGGTCTAGCCTATTTTGTTGGCCTTGAGGTCGTACTTGAAATGAATCCCCGCATCTAGAGACCCATCCAGCTTTTCCGCCTTGTATTGGAGGTCGACCTTAGCAAAAGCCAAATTCACACTCTCCGACGCCGGCTGGTCAGTCGTGCCGCTATGTATAACACTCGTAATTATGACGTCATTCATCTTGACGATAAGGAATTCCTTCTGCGCCCTACCTGCTTTGCGATGGGTGATTGTCGCTTCCTTAAGGTGAGCACCAGTGGCACACGCCTTCATGAGCAGCGGCGACGCTTTGTCGATATGGTGAACGATGGTGAGGTCTTGGAAGGTCGCCTTGCCCACGCCGCCTCCGCCAATCGAAATCACAGAACCGGGGTTCGTCACTCCCCATGAGAACGACAGCACTTCGATTTCGTCCTTGTGTTTGTCGTCGATAGACTCGCCTTTGATGTCCCCAAGCTTTGCAAAGATATCTGATGCCATGAGACACTCGTATCAGAGCGCCTACACCGGGTCGAGGCCGAATCCACCGCGCGCGACTCGCCGATTATCTCGAATGTCTCGACCTAAAGTTCCGCGACTCGCGATGGTTTTCGAACTCGAGCGCGCCGTACACGCTAGGCTCTTTCACATCGTTCTAAGCCGAACGAGGGTGCGCTTAGTCGAAGTCCCAAGCGCATTAGCTAATCAACAAGGATGCACTTTTACGAGAGTCGACGGCGAAAAGATCGTCGAAACGTAAAAATCTGCGAGCTCACTAACATACGTAAGGAACCTCGGTTAACGGGGACGTCCTTAAGATGCGGTGCTGACCTAGTTCTTCGCTTAATGGGTCCGGTGGTGGTCGAAATTGTGCCTCTTGATTGAGTCTCGCCATCGTCTCATGAATTACACCCGCTTCCGGTAAATCGGTGACGCGCAAATTATCACGTACCGCATTTCGCACGCCTTCCTGCCCCAACCCGGGAATGGCCTCGTAAATGTTGGTAATGGTTGAGAGGATTTCAACCACCAGCACGCTCAGTGGCAAATCGGACGGCAGTCCGTACAATTCCAACAACTGTTTAATTTCGGCGTTACCCCAAACTGTAGTTCCGTACTTGGTCGCATCTTTATTCAGCTGCGCGTTGTCTACGAGCTTGTATACATGTTGGAAATTAGCGTAGTCCAGTTCGTCGTTCCAGCTATTGATAGTGACAGCCTTAAGGAGACTGCGTTGCTGATCATTATAACGCGTGAACAAGTTCACATCTTTGTCGAATTCAATTTGCACTCTCCAGTCTAGCGGTTTGTCATCGAGTAGGATGTTGCGGTAGTCCTTATTGTCGGCTTGCCTTACCTGCGCGTACAGCAGACACCATAGCTGTGTGCGTGGCGGATCGGCAGTGACATTCTTGCCGTTGAAAACGGCCACGGCGTACGGTGCACTGACATACAACTTGTCTGGATCGCGATTGACGACGCACGTCAACGTCGGCGCCGGATGCTGGATCCCCGTGGCGCGCAGCGGACGTCCGAAGCGCCCCTGTGCGGTAGTCCACGCCATTTGCATTTTCTGATTTCCATCGACGATCTGCTCTACGCCATAATGCCCCACGCGAAATTCATACGTGAAGAATCCGAACAATTCCGGTGCATCGGCACTGATGCCTGGCGGAAACGGCAAAAGGTAGTGCTTGTCACTGTCCGCGGCTTTTTGCATAGGCTGCATTGCGTTAAGCCCAGCAAGATCGTTCGAGGCACTGGGCGGAATGACACGAATCAATTCGGCATCGATTGGCAGCGCAGGTTCCTGCCGTGTAAAAATCAAATCCAGTTCATTATTGCTGATCAGTTGGTCGGGCGCGGATGCTAATACCCGGGCAAAATAGGTGTCTTGCGGGTCTCGAATCGGCTCTGCGAACTCGACCCAGAGATAGCGGCGGCGCGGTTCCGTCGCTGAGTATTTGGCATTGCGTTGATAGGGCGAGAGAGCAATTCCGGCCGATGCAACTTTAGGGATCTGCGCGGGCGGCGTAGTTATCGGGAGGCTCAGTGTAAGTTTGATGTCTGGGTCGTGTTGCGCGCCGTGTCCAGTCTTAAACTGAGTCGTAATGGTGTAGCTGACGTCGATGGTGTCGGGAAATCGCAGCTCCGTTTGGTGTGGCGACGGTTGAAAGCGGGGGTTTTTGGGTTCGACGGCGTCAATAAAAATCAGACGCGTATAGTCCCGCTGCGGATTTTGCAGAGACTCGAGGGACGCCGTATGCCGCACCTCGATAGTGCCAATTTCACCGCTGTCGATTTCCGTCGCGTCGTCATGTGTAAAGTGAACCGTCCGCGCGATTACAAAGCTCGTGTCTTGCAGTGCATCCCACGTCCAATCACGGTTGAGATCGAGATTCAGGACACAGAGCCAGTGATTCAACAGATCCCCCTTGGTGGCAAACGTAATCGATGAGTGTTCCGGCGAGAGTGTGTGGCGGATGCGGTTCGAACATCCAAACTGTACGCGCTCACCTTGCTCGGCGCTAAGGGTCATGCCCTTTACTTCAACGCCTATCTGTTTTGCTAGGCGTTGAACAAGGTCGGGCGGGTTGTCTGTCTGCTTACTAATGAACAGCGAAAGCGGATTGCCATCAAAGATGTATGGCGGATCAGGTTGGAGATAGATGCCCTGCACCATTTGTGCGGGCAACGTGTCAAACAATTCCGTTTCGTCGGTTGAAGGTTGATAGAGCCACAGCTGACTGATGTGCCCAAATCGTGAATCCATGTCGGGATTCTTTTCGTCGAGCGAGCCGTAATAGTCGCCGTCTGCCGCTTTCTTCTCGCAGAGAGCGCGCAGAGTCAGGCGAATCGTGCGTCCGGTCGGCACGACGATTTCTGCGAGCGTGTCGATGTTGTCCACGCCTAAGTCATTTTTTAGATCCAGCTCAGCGCCGGTGTGAAGAACGTGACAATCCCGATACACAATCGGCACGTTCATTGTCGCGGCGTAATCGTCTTCGGTGTTGACCTTAGGGAATGCTCGTTTGGTGGTATAGAGCAAAACATAGTTCTCTGTACCCGACACGCTCTGAAGATTGTCCATGCGGAGCGTCTGCACCTCGACCGTGATTTGCACCCGGTCGACATCGGGGTCAGGAATACCGAACGCTTCCTGCACGTTCGGAGGTTGCCCTAGCAGCGCATTGGAAGCCGCCTGAAGTCGTGCAATGGGGTGAGTGTATTTGCCGGTGTAAATCACGGCCGGATAATTGAGCCAGGGACGCTGCAGTTGCAGCTGCGTGAAATTCGAAGGCGAATCAGTATTAAACGGGAGCGGCACTGCGCTGCGTACCTGGTTGGGCGCGACAAAGCGTTTGAAATGACATTTGGCAATATTAGAGGGCGTAGTGTTTATGGGTTGAATCGTCGGGAGCAATGGCGTACCTCCGCCGCTTACATCGCGCAGGCGCATCCGGAACTCGTACTCATGTCCGTAACGCAAGGGCGTATGGATTGGCGCAGACTTATAGATTTTGTTCAAATCCTTCTTGGCCGGGCCGCTCGCGCCCGTCCCCGTTTTCTTGTTTGGATACTCCGGGTCAGTTGGGTCCTGCTTCGCCACTGGAATGACGGTCTGCGGGTCAGCATTCACGCCCGGGTTGGTCGTCTGATAAAGCGCGGCCGCATCCGGGTCGGGCAAGACCATGGTGTGCCCGTTCCAATTTGCAAAATACATCGGAAGCCAAAAGGCATCGCTTTGGTTGCCGTCAATTTGCGAGGGATAGACCTGGTAGGCCAGTTCGTTGTCGAACTTGCCGAGGACGATCGGTGTGCCATTCGACACGGCCAGTGGCGCTTTGCTCTTGACGCGGTTAAGCGAATTCCACGCGCCTGCGCCGCCCGTTACGTCGCGCACGTCAATCGCATAGCCAAAGACGCTTAACGGGGCGTCGATCCGCTTGTCGAGATTCGACACGGTCGGGTCGATCGTCATCTGCCGCATGTACCAAATCAAGATCTGTTCGTCGTCCCAACCGAGACGAATTCCAACGTCGTGGACCGGATGCGCTCCGTCATTCACTTCCGAGAGTAGATTGCTGCTCGGTGGCTGCTGGGCGTGTGCGATTTTGGCAAAGCCATCGTCATAATCGGATGATTCAATAATCAACTGGTCGTAATTACCGTCGGGGACAGGGTCGGGGTCTGCCGCGTGCGCCTTGAATAGGACGGGAAACAAAAGCGGCGCAAAAACCTGACGCGCCTTGCCTTGCGCGAGCGCGGGAAGTCGCGCGGCGTAGCGCTTAGCGAAGGTTAGTTGCGTACCGTTATTGGTGTTGTATTGGTCGACAGCTTGCTGCTGCGCGAGGTAATCGCTGCCCTCTGCTAGGTCAACATATAACCAGCCGCCGAGTGGATAATCCGTCGGCTTAATTTCCAGCTGCGTTGTGTAAATCATGCCCAACTCCTGGCCTAACAAGGGCTGGCGCAGAGCATAAGCGAACACTCGACCCCAGCTCACTACGTCGGAGCTGACCGGAAAGCCAGGGACCTTGCCGGCGTTCCGAATGGCACAGTAATAGCTGTCGTCGGTGACGGCGTTCGGCGTGCGCGGGTTAGTAAAGTTGAAGGCGCTGCGATACGAGAGCGGCAGGTATTTCTTCACCGAGCGATCCTGGTTCACCGCAGCACGTGCCTTGTCGGGATTGGCTGACAGGTCGATATTCTTGGTGTTGAGCGGTGAAATCTGGAATTGGTTAGCGAGCGCCTGAAAGAGCGGACGGACATTAGACGGACGCGTGACGGTCAGGCTGCGCGTATCGTTCGCACTCAGAGTGTTGGGAAAGTTCCCTAGCCCGGTGATGATCTTGGCATCGAAGGAAAGCTGCGCATCAGCAAACGAAGGAGCATCAGGAACGGTAGGACCGTTTTGCTCGATTGCGTCGCTCAACGGGTTCTGGTTACGCGGCAGTACAACGATGTTGAGGGAGAGCGTGCTACCGTCAAAGTATTGCGGTAACGGCAACAGGGCAAAGCGGCGAAAATCTGGCGGCATACGAGTTACCTCCCCTCATGCAATTTGGCGCTGTTCCTGCCACGACGTGCTGAAATCAATGTCGATCACCAAGAAAATGCTGATATCGATGGCGAATGTCACCTGCGCGGCAAGGTCGGTGCGATCATTTGCGCGGGACACAGTGCCCTTGGCTTCGATCGTGATGGTGATACCAACCAGGCCGCCCAGGAGCTCAGCGTGGCCCTGGAACATCAAAAAGCCTGATACCTGTAATTGGGTCGCGTCGGTATAAATCTCGACGCCGACCATATAGAGTACGCTGACATTTCCGACAATCGGCAAGCCGACTACGATTTGCGCGCCAAAGCCGAACTTCATGTCCAACGTTGCGCCGGCCTTGGTATCGGCGCCGATGTCCAGGTTCACCTTCCCGACCGCATACACGGTGGCGATGGAAATGGACAAGCACATCACCGACAACTGGCCGGTAAAGCCCAAATAGCCTCCTGCGCTGGGCAGTAGCTGTGTCGGGTCGGTAGGGATCATCAGCGCGGCGTTGAAATACGCGCCGAGTTTAAGACCCGCCTGGAGTTTGAGTGGCGCGTTCGGGTCGTTGTCCAGCGGTGGCGGGGGGAATTTGACTACCGGGATTTCCTTGGACGCTTCAAGCTTGTACTGCCAGCTGTCTGCCTGGTTGCTCATCGCGAGCTTGAGACCCTGGGCAAAGGCAGAGGCATAGTTTTCGCCCTGCAATTCTTCGAGAATTTGAAGAATATCGATGGCGGGTTGGAGTACCGGCGAGAATTCGATCTGGGGTGTGGGAATGTCGCTGCCGCCCCCGTACTGGGCTTCGGCACCGTTCTGTGAGTTCCAGTCGCCCTTAATGGTCATGAGCCGCGTGATGGGACCGAGGTCTACAACTAGGGCCACGTTGCTCATCAGGCTCTTCCACCGGTCGGCGGTCGCGCTCGCGAAGGAATTCACGTCAAAGTCGAGTGCACCAGTTACATTCTGGGTGCTGCCATCCGGCTTTTGGACATTGTCGGCCTTGTATTCGATGTAAATCTTGAAGGCGCTGCCAACCTGAATCAGCGTCCAATCCGTATTAGGCAATTGAAAATTGGTTACTTGCCTAAGCAGCTTGTAGCCCTCTTGCTGCACACCGGCGACGACCTGATTGATTTGCATTAGGTTCAACACGTTCTTGCCACCATCGGTCAACGTGTTTTGCACAAACTCTGTCCCTTGGGAGTAGAGGTTGATCGCGTCGCCGAACACCGTGTCGGCATCGCGTACATTCGGAAAGATGGCCTTGGAATCGACAATTCGAAAAGCGTCTACGAATAAAGGCGGTGTTTTGCTCAGCAAGGTGGGCTGGTCGCCCGCACCCAGTAGTTTGTACGCTGGTGTGAGGAACAATGCTTTTTGCGTATCTGTCGTGAACAAGAAGCCGTAATTCACGGTGTCGGCGCCGGGCGTGCGCAGTAGGTCGAGCGGATTGGCAAACCTCAGCAGGCTCGCCGTCGGATCGGGAGTAATGAGCTTGTAAACGTCTCCACCACTGTCGCTGCTGAGTTGATACTGAATTACGCCGCTGCGAATCAGCGGGACAGCCAACTGCTGAGGCAGCGGAGTTACTTCGCCTGTACCGCGTGAGTGTTGCGTCATGCTCCACGCGCCCTCTTTGGGGAGGATCACGGAGCCCCGCGCAGACACGGCGAAAACCGGATCCACGCCATTCGTGTCAACCGAATTGCTAACGTCAAACCGATTGACGCGCAGGTTCTGCCCGTTGCCGCCGATGTTGACGATACAATCCACGGGTCCGCCGATAGGGGTGGGCTGATAGTTCAATAGCTTCACGAGCGCGTCGACCGAAAGGGGAATCCCGCGCGGGGCGAGCTGCACAAAGCCCATGATCCCTTTCGACGGCACACGCCCGTTCACCGCGCCTTGCACCGCGCCTTCGATGTCCACGTCGGCGTCAAAGGTGACCATTTGGAGCAGCGCCGGCAGGGTCGTGTCGCCGCCCGCTTGGGTCACCGGGTTATTGTTGTCGTCGAGATACATCTGGCCGTTCTTGATGACAGTCGTCGTGGGAAACTGGTTGTTTTGTTCGACGATGTTCTTGACGTTGAACAGCCCCCGGATCACCCCGGGATGAAATTTATAGCCGGGTTCTTCGGCGATGCGATGCGTCGGGTCTCCCGGCTTAGGGAGATAATACGAAAAATCAAAGCGCCCATCGCTTTGAGGTTGCCAACCCGTGTCAACGCGGTACTCGTAGCCGGTTGCCGCGCGGTAAAGGATAATGGTACGGACGACGCGAATGCCCCACGGATAGATAATGCTCTTGACCTGTACTACCTCGTGGCCGCTGCGCCCCAACCAGACGTCGAACTGCGCCTGGCTCGTCTGGGCCATTTGCGCGTTTGGATTTAGCCAGTCGCTAAAAATGCTCGCGCCATAGCCGCTAAAATCAACCCGCGTCAAGGGCACTCCTCGACTGGTGAGCGGATCGGGTTTCAGTTTGAATTCGTCGTCGAAAATAAAGCCTACGCTAGCGCCGAGCGTGCCGGCACCGGAGGGGTTGCCGAACAAGTCCAGGACGTTGGCGGTCTGGACCGTCGCGCCGTTAAACATTGGATACTCATCGGTTGGGAGCATGCCCGCATGAAATTCCAGCGCCAGGCCGCTACGAACATCATTGGCGAATTTGTGAGGCTGAATTCGTATAACTGGCGGGTGCTGTGGGTTAACGAACTTGGTCAGCACTGCAAGCGCGCGCATTCCAAAGGGCAGTGTAAACAACGCAGAAGTTATATTGCCCGGCTCTTGCTTGAATGACTTAAGCAGGAACTTACTCAACGGCAGCGGCGCGAGCGGCACCAGATGGATGCTGTTGTTGTAAATGCGAGTAGGACCGCCATCGTCGGGGTAGTAATTCGGAGTCAACGTCGGCGGATTACCGGGGGCATATCCCGGCGGGTCGCCGGCAATCGCTTGGGGCGCCGTATTTATCACCGGTTCCCAAGAGATTTGCGGAACCGTGAACGCGCGGACGCTGTTGCCCTGACTCACTATATCCATGCCTTCGACTTGAAACGGAAATGCCGTGGATCCGGGCGTCACTGCGTAGCTGCGGTAGAGCGACAACATTTCCCTGCCGAAGGTAAAACTCACCCCGAGCAGGTCTGCATGCGTGCTCACATCCAACAACGCAAAGATGTCTTGGCCAAGGCACTCAGTCTCTTCATTCCAGATGCCTGTGTAGTCAGGCCAACCTCGAATAGATGCCATGGTATTAATATCAGCCGCCGTCGGAATATCCTTCATCACTGCGCTTGCCTGATTCTTTGTCAGATCGTTCCGTGGTGTCAGCAGTGTACGGCACAAATCGCCTCCTCTGGTAGCTTCCGCTGAAGTGTTCTCGGCGACGGTCCCCGCTTGTCCCGCTTGCATAAGTGAAAACTGAGTTTGTAGCGGCGCAAAGTGGAACGACACATTCACTTGATCGTTATATGCATTTCCCGGTTTCCACTGCACTTCGCAGACCAGCCACATCCAGATCGTTTGTCGGCCAATCGTCGTGCCAGATGCAAACTGGCCTAGGTCGCCGCGAAATTGATACTTCAGGCTTCCAATGTTAGCTGCGTACGGATCGGGAAGCGTCGGCAGATATGCAAGCAACCCAAATGTAAGGAACAAAAATCCTGGATCTACTTTGACAAGATCGTCTGCCAATGCGCCGACAAGTAGACAGCCATTGACTGGCGTGACTTTGAACAACGCGTTGTGTAGGGCAACGCCGATCGGCTGAGGTATAACCGGCGGCTTTTGGTACAGATCCGTGCTATCGAACAAGATGTTGTCATCAAATAAATAGACTAGCTTTAGGACCTTGCTCAGCCCCAACACTAGGACAGAGTTCTTCGAGTGAATAGCTAGCGCCTGACCGGCAACGGTCACGGGCCGATCAATCTGAACGTTAGCGTTCGCTAGAATCATCAACAATTCAACGCCGCTGGCGACCGTGTTATAGAATAAGGGTGTCGCGGAGGGATACTGTAGCTGAATGCTCGTGCCGAATGGATTTTGCTCATCCTTCCATAACTTGAAACTCTGCTGGCTAATGACTTTACCTGCATTGAGGTCGGCAACGCTAATGTGTCCAGGCTCTGCCATCACGCCTGGTTGCGTCAGAGTAAGATTGGCACCTTCCAATCCTGTCCACCCTGCAGACAAACCATTGCCGCATATAACGAGAAGCGCGCCGATACCTGCCGCGGGCGTGGGATGTATTACGTCAATAGTTGCGGCAGGCAGTACCCAGGCGCTGCCCGTGATAGGTGCTTGTCCTTCTATCTTGAAAAACGGAGACTGACAGTCGCGGACCAGGAAGCTCTCGCTGGAGCAATTTAACGATACCAATATGCAATGAAGCACACTGTTATAACTGGGCTGCGCTTGTTTGTTCCACTTGAACGAAGCCTGGTCTCCGTAGACCGTCCATCCGGCGTCAGAGATCTCGTCGACATTCCCGCCTTGGCCCGAGAAATGAAACGCGAGCTGCTGTGGTAATTGCAGCGCCGCGTTTCGCGCATCAATTCCATAAGGGCTGGAAGGATCAGCGTCTTGAACGATTGGCTGCTGTAAGTCCAGATTGACGGTAACAGTCGCGGTGGGAGCAATCGTTAGCTTGCCATCAATTATCTGCGGAGACGCGCTGAGCGTAATGGTGCCGCCCTTGATCGTCAAACCGGTAAAGCAACTGGCAGGTGCGTTCGGGGCGAGAACCTGAGAGTTGATCCAGATGCTCCCCGCGGGCAAATGATACGTTGGCAGCGGGTCAGTAATGGGCGGCAAGTGGACGTCAGTAAAGATAGGCCGTGTCTGCACATTGAATAACAGTGCTGGGTCCGGCCTGCCTTGGATATAAAGCGCGACAAGCTTTTGAATCCGAAAAAAATCGAACCAGAACGTTCGGCCGTCTTTGTTGGTAAAGGGTCCTATGGTGTGATCCACCGCCGCGCCCGCAGCCCAAAACGGAACCGACGCGTGCAACTGGGTGCTCCGCACAGGCACTTCTCGCACGAACGCCCGGAATTCCGGCTCGGCGAGCCCGGTAGCCTTTAACTGCGCGATAGACTGCAGCGCCGCTGAGCGTTCGGGGGAAATCTGTTCGGGCAAAAATAGATCCGCGTTCTCAAAGACAAAGCGGCTGCCTTTCAGCTGCTCTAACTGCTCCGGCAAGATCGAGCGGGCTAGCGATTCATCGAGACGCTGCAGATCATGTTCCGGCTGGGACGAAGTCGGAACCAGGTGTCCCGCGACGTTCCCGAGCAGAGTACGCAACTCTTCAGTCGTCACAATGCTCCTTTCGGTGCCATATTGATCTGAGCTGCATCAGTTGATTCATTTGATTCTTCCGTTCTTCCCCCCAACTGCGTTCGTTCTATGGTCTTAGGGTCCGGAGAGGCGAAGAACCTCGCGGTGAAAAGTTCCTCCGCCTGATTCAGATCCGTTTAGCGACGTCAGTTTTGAAAAAATCTCGCCGGCTTGTCAATGCAAAAAGCTGCGCCACGGATGGTGTTTAAGGGGCCTTTTTTGCCCTCATCTCAGAACGTATGAGACGCTCCAGGTCGTCTTCGCGTAGCGGAAGACCGCTGAGTGAAACCTTTTGTCCACTGACTTTGTCCACCGGACACCTGTCTCATTCGCAATGAGCACTGGAGAATTATCCCCATGTTCTCCCAAGCGCTCTGACCTGTTTTTTCATAGGTAAAACCGTGGTGTGCACTCTATCTCAAGTGTTCTCAAATAAGCCCAAAAAATGACGCCGGTGGATAAAGGAGTGGATAAAACTCAAGCCCTATGGTTGATCGATGGTTATCTTCAAATCGTCCCTGGGATCTGACTTCGGATCAGAAGGTTGGGGGTTCGAATCCCTCCAGGCACGCCACTTTTCACAATTTGTCGCCGTTATGTCGCCCTTATTTCGACCTCAATGCGCCCCTAAGATGGCGCCAGAATTGTTTTTGGGAGCGGATTGATACATATAACTCATTTTGGATTGAATTTAAGTACGGATGTTTCAAAAATATTAGGACACTACCACGCATTCTGCACGCTTTACGGCTCACGGCGCTCTGTGATTTAATGCAGACATGAAACGAGTAGCACTCTCAGGACTGATAATCTTAATGCCCGCGCTATTGCGAGCGGATGAGAAAGAAACGTTGCTCCAAGCATTGAGCCAATTCGAGCAGGCATGGCGCTCAACAACGCCGTGCGAAGTGAGCAACAACGCCTGTCAAACCCGCGAGATTTGGTTGGCGCAACAAGCAGCGCAGGCAGCGGATCGCTACCTTACGGTGTTGGGATCGGCGGTTGGCGCGATGATTTCGAACCGCGACACGGCGGCCCCACTCGCGGCAAGTGGCATTGCTGTGCTGCCCTTCGAAAGTCTAAGTCCAGATAAAGAAAATGCATTTTTTGCCGACGGCCTTTACGACGGTGTTTCCACCAGACTGGCGAAAGTCGCCAATCTAAGGGTGATCAGCCATAACAGCGTGGCAAAATATCGCGGCGCGCGGAATACACAGGAAATTGGTCGTGCGTTGAATGTCGCGTACGTGTTCGAGGGAAGCGTGCGCAGGGAAACGGGCCGGATCCATTTGAATGTCCAATTGATTGATACGCGCACCGACGCTCACGTGTGGGCGCAGGAATATGATCGAGATTTGAGTGATGTGTTCACACTCCAAAGCGAGATCGCACAAAAGATTGCAGATCAGCTAACGCCGGACGCTAAAGAAAGCCATTGGCGCTTAGTGGCGCAATCAGTCATCAAATATAGCCAAGCGCGAGCGGAGGCGTATTCAGAATACATACGAGTCCGCAATGAGGACCCGGAGGCTGCCGAAGCATACCATTCAATTGTCGATCCGTTGGAGCGCGATTTTATCGGGCAACTGAAAGCCACTCTGCAAAGCGACGTAAACTCTCGCGAGATTGCAGAGCGTTTTGGGCTAGTTGATTTCTGACCACTGCTTTACAGGATCGCGCTAGAATCGTTTTTGATTACGGGATGGCAAATGATCCGGCCGTGATGTTCATCAAGGGGTCCAACGGTGACACTAGGAAGGAAGAGCGGCGGGAGCTCCCAACCCGCCGCTCATTAGTCCAAGTCACAACCAGTTAGCGCCTTGGAATTCCTATGGAGTGTGTGGCGGGGAATCTGGTTTGATTAATGAAAGACACAATCGGGCTGGCGGATGATTGTGTAATCAGACAAAATCCTATCGTGGATCTGATTTCCGATCCGCTGCCCTTTAGTCGGCTATCGCCGAGACGCATGAGCAGGCGGGCTAGTCCAAAGAACCATAAAACGATCTCGTAGAGAGGCTAGGCCGCGTCGTCGTGGTGTGGAGTCAGTTCGAGCACAACTTTTCGGCCACCACGATGAATTACTGTAAAGCAAAATTGTCTTGCGAAATAAATGCCGCTGGCGCTACATTTTCAGGCATCGGAACAGCATTGAGAGTTACAGCATGAAAACAAAATCTGAAACACAACTTTTGCGGCAGGCCCACGCCCGTGACGCTCTGCTTCACGGCGGCACGGTAGATTCATTCGTTAACCCGTATCATCCTGACCTGCGCTTCCCGGCATTCCGCGCGTATATTAATGTTGTCCGTAACGCATTATTTCGACCTAGGACACGAAGGCATCGCCCATCAACCTAGCTTCTTCCGGCATTTTCAGCAGTATTTGCGGGCTTCGCTAAACTCTTAGCCAACAGCTTTCCGTTTGCACCCGCGGCCTAGCAAAGAACGCCAGCAAAATTTGAGTCTCAGGAAAGTCACATCAAATGTCTTGCACGCGCCCAAGATCGGGAGCTTAAACAAGGGCGTGAAACCCCTCAAAATGACGGGCTTACAACCTCCTGAGCGGCGACTCCTTTGCCCCTCGCGTCATCACCTCGCATTCCGCGTCCTGCGCCCCCAGTAAATAATCCGGCGTCTCTTGAAGGCGTGCCGCACGCATGACTGTTCAACCGAACATATCAACCGCTAAAGGTCAAGCGGGCGATCAATCACGTCTTTTGTTGCGGCTAAATTCGGTTGCGGCGAAGCGAATTGCCGATTCTAATTCCAAAAAGGCGGTCAACTTTTCATCCGCGTGCACAACGTAACGCTTTCCGTCTCCGCGATGCGCGTCAGCGATCCAGATCGTTCGTCCCTCAGAATCCACGGCTGAGACCCAGCCCCAGCTCCAACCGGCTTTGCTGAGATTGTCAGCAATTATTTCCCAGTACTTCAGGCGCCAACACCTCTCACGACGATTTTAGCGACACCCGCCCGCCACAAAATCGCGATTCGTATGAGTCGGCTGAAGTTCGCTGCGTCCAGTTTTTGTTTGAGCCGGGCGCAATACTGTTGAACGGTTTTCAGAGAAACCTTTAGTTTCGCAGCGATTTCCGCGGTTGTTTTGCCATCACCAAGTAGCCGAAGAACCTCCGCCTCGCGTCGGCTTAGCGCAGCCCTCGTGTAAATCTGGTTCACAACCGGAGGACCTCAATTTTCATAACCGGATGAATCTCCCAAGCGGTTGAACGCCACGGGTGATGAAAGCCGTTTTTACTGAACCACTGAATCGTTGAACCTACAGTTTCGTCGCGATAGCTTTTTCTAGCGTATTGTCGGACGGGGCCGCGGAGTCGGGCGAGGCCGAGGTGTTACTCTAGGCGTCGCAGTTGGTGTTGGCGCTGGCGGTTGCTGGCAGTATCTGCCGCCGCTGTTCAGAGGGCTGCCGTCATCGCCACCCCATATGATCATTTCGCTTCCCGTCCAGATTGCCGTGTGCCATTCTCGGCGGTCAGGGGCATTGGTCGTGGTGGTGGCGGTCCAGGCATCCGTGCCGGGATTGTATCTCCCGCCGTCGTTAAAAGTGCAGCAGAAGCCGCCACCCCATCCACCCCAGACTGTCATTTCGCTCCCGGTCCACACCGCCGTGTGAAACTCCCGGGCAGAGGGTGCGTTACCGGTGCTCGTGGCCATCCAAGCGTTTGTGCCGGGATGGTATCTCCCGTTCTTCGCAACACTTGACGCTCAACAGCCGATATGTTCGATTGAACAGTCATGCGTGCGGCACGCCTTCAAGATGCACTGGAACAACTCACTGTGGCGATACGTGATGTGGAGTCCGAGCTTGCGGCAATGAAAGCCGAGCACGAGCCACTCGCGTCGCACATTTTTACTCGGAGGATTATGCGATCTAATCCCGATTAGCGGTCCGTGCGAGAGAGCGGGAGTATTGCGTATCGAAGGCGCGCAATGCCGCTTGGACGCTGTCACCGAAGCCAGCGATGCCCTCTTCGATGGTCGGACCGAGTAACGCGACGAAAGTGCGACCGCGAATTGTCAACCCGGGACGACGGACCGCCGCGGGACTTCCCGGATGCGCTGCACAATAGCGTTCCATTTCCTGCATTGCCGCCAACGTTTGATCGGCAACATGCTGCCTACCCCGGAAGATTGTCGTTCCGTTTCTCACTTCATACTCGAAACGCGGCACCCTGCGAATCGTCGCTTATATCCCGCGTCCCCCGTGTCTGGCGTGATCCGCTGCCTCTATCAACTGGCTTAGGAGAGCAAAGAACGCCGGCGGTTGACCGATGAACAGTCCGTCGGCGATAAAGCCGTTGATCGCGCGCGCGGCGGCGCCATCGGTCTCGGTAGGACGAATGATCGAGCAGATCGGGAACCTGCGATTGAGGAAGATTGTCGGCTCGGGCATGATCAGGTTGGTCTGGGTCAGTTCGCCGTCGGCGTTGAGGTCGGGGAAGACCAGACCGTTCGTGGGATCGGTCAGGGGAGGCGCATTGCCGGCTTTGT
>Ga0307471_100000113_pt1 | contig 38372 bp, 41 predicted proteins | sample atmos_gasesAM3C__2_FD_204566 | JGI IMG/M metagenome (GOLD analysis project Ga0307471, IMG submission 204566) | Hardwood forest soil microbial communities from Morgan-Monroe State Forest, Indiana, United States - atmos_gasesAM3C_515 | ecosystem: Environmental > Terrestrial > Soil > Temperate... | reverse complement strand
ACCCGGGACTGGCCTCGGCCGGTGGAGACCCCGAAATTTGGGGTAAGGCCACGGGCCGCATCGCCACCCGAGTGACCGAGACCGAGAAGGGTATTCCGGGCGAAGGTCCTGTCGCCGAAGAGGCAGGCAACGAAACAGGAGTGCCGGGGGCACCTGTCGCCCCCAAACCCGGCCCGCCGAACCCCGCGCCTCCGAGTGGTCCACCGGCACCTGCCGCCAGCCCGCCCACCCCGGCCGTAGCGGCGTCCGGGAACGGACACGGAAACGGCCACAAGGCAGGCCGCGACGGTTTGCCCACGGCGACATATAGGACAGGAGTAAAACCCGGCAAGCTGGACCGCAGGCGGGCCAAGCTGAAGGCGCTGGGGGCAAAGCTGGGGGCGGTGGACCGCTCGCTTCTCCAGCGCATCTCGGTACTGGCGGACGAGAGGCTCCATGCCGTCGTGCGCACCGCTGGCAACAAGCTCCGCTCGGCCGCTCAGGGCAGACCGCTGCTCCGGGCGAGCCTCAACGGAGTGAAGGACCCGCTCTACGTCCCCCGCATGCTGGGGCCTGCCAACGTCCACCAACTGGGGCTGGACGAGACGCTCCTGATCGACCAGGCCGCCCGATCCTTCGCCGACAAGGCCACCCCGTGGCTCTCGGACGCCCAGCAGGCCGTCATCGCCCGCATCGCCGAAGCGACGGACCAGGACCCGGACGAACTCATGGCAGACGTGGCGAGCGGTAGCACGGACTGGCTCCAAGCCGCGGCGGGAGTCCTGACGGCCGGGTTCCTCGCCGAAGCGGGCCGGTTCCTGTTCTCCCCCGTCCCCCAGACCGGCCCCGGTGAGGTCTCGGACATCGTGGCCCCCCGTGGTGCTATCCGGGACGCCCTGGCCCTCGCGGGAGGCGGGGATACGTCCGAGACGCCCCGTCCGGGCTTAGGCTGGGGTCCGATGGCTCAGGACGCTCTGGCTTCGGGAGACGCCACCACAGACGGGTTCACGTGGTCCTACAACGACCTTGCCCGAACGACCTTCCCTGGCCATCTTGCCCTTGACGGCATCACCTTCTCGTCATGGGACGATGACCAGTTAGCGACACAACCGGAAGATGACTGGATAGGGGAGTTCTACTCAGTAGGGGACCATTCGGGTTGTTCGTGCAGTGCGGATCCAATAGCCGTTTCGACCGAAGACGTAGGGGCGGAAGCCGAGTTGGTAGGAGCGGAAGCGTGACCGGGCCAGCGGTGATCCAGCCACCGCTTTATGTCACGGTGGACGGTGAGACCGTCGCCCACCGGCCCCACTACTTCTCGACCGCATGCCAGCATGATGAGCACGAGACCTGTCGGAAGGTCTGCAAGTTCTGCCCCGAGAAGTGCCGGTGTGACTGCCACAAGGGAGAGGGCGAGCCGTGATAGTTCTAGTTGGCATCCCTGCTGCCGGACTCGGATTCTTCGCAGTATGGACGTTCCTCAGTTGGCTGGATGAGCGATACGGGCTGTGGACTGTTCCTTATGGGCTCATCCGGGCACAGGTGTGGCTGAGGCTCGATTTCGACTGGTCCACCTACTCCGCTGACTGGCAGAGAAGCCAGATCCGGGAGGCCAAGGAAGCCCTCAACCTGAAAGGTCCCCGACGAGCCAAGCGAGCGGTTGCAAGGCTGGTTGAAGCTCGAGAGGAATCCATGAGTTGCACATCGACCTGACGGGCTGGCAGTTGCTGACCGGGGGCCTAGGCATGCTTCTAGGTTGGAGCGTCGGTGCATTCCTGTGGGGCTACGTCAAGGAGACCATCTCAATCCGTCGAAGAGAGCGAGGAGGATGACCGTGAAACCAGCGGCAACGAAGACCCGACGGGCCGTGACCGCGGCCACGCCTCCCCCACCCGTGCCGGATGCGCCCGCACCCGCCCCACCGGACGACACTGCTCCGACAGGCGATCAGCCCGACGTGGGCGGTGCCGCGATGGTGGCCTTCATGATCCCCCCCGACGTGGCCACCAAGCTGGCCGTGGACGGGGGACTGCCGCCCGAGAAACTCCACATCACACTCGTCTATCTCGGCCCCGATGCCACGACCACGCTGGACCGCACCGAAGTGGAGCAGGCCCTCAACGCCGTCCTCTCGGCCGCGGATGAGGACGAGGACACCGAGGAAGCCGCCGCGGGCCAGTCCGACTCCGACAACATCAAGGGAGTGTTCAACGGCGTGGCCCGCTTCACCGCCACGGAGGACCCGGACGGCTCGGGTACCCCCATCGTGCTCACCCTCGACGCCCCCGGGCTTGACGACTTCCGGGCCGATCTCGCCGAGGGACTCCACGCCATTCTGGACTTCCCCGAGGATACCCACGGGTTCGTCCCCCACTGCACGATTCAGTACGTGCAGGGTTCCGACACGGACCCGATCCCTCTTCCCCCGCCCCCGATGGTCGACGTGACCTTCGATTCCGTCACGCTTGCCTGGGGAGACCCCAGCGTGGCAGCGAACCTCACCACCATGCCCCTGGCGGGGACGGCCGACGCTGGAGACGACGTGGAGGCTCCCGCTCCCGCCGGTGCCACCCCACCCGCGATGGGACTTGCCACGGACCTCCCGCTCGGGGCAACCGGGGGCAGTGTCACGGACAAGCCCTGGGATGGCTCAGCGAGCAGGTTCAACGACGATCAGTACAAGCGGGCAGCGGCAGGATGCGATCCAGCGAGCAAGGGCCCGCCGAAGACGGCATGCTTCCTACCTCACCATGAGCCAGACGGGACGATCAACCGTAATGGCGTGCATGCTGCCGCGCAGCGCGTCGGCTCCCTCTCGGGACGAAGCCCGGACGCGGTAGCCACCGCCAAGGGCCACCTTCGCAGCCACTACACGAAGGATCTCAAGGAGGACCCCCCGGACAGCGTGATGGAAGTGGCCGGCGAGACGAGTGAGGAACTCGCGCCCGACGTGGCCCCAGCTACCGACGGTGAAGGCCGCACCATCCCCGCTCCGGGCCCGCTGGGCATGTTCGAGGCATGCCTGGTTACTGAGGGCGTCCCGACTGACGAGGTGTTCCCCGACGAGAACGGCGACATGACGGTCATGGGACGGCTGATCCCTCCTGGCGTGCTGACGTGGCGCACCCCTCCGCTCCCTGGTGGCTTCGCAATGGACGAGATGGGCAATCCTGCTGACATGGGCCACGCCAACGCCCCCATCGCGTGCAACGCCCTGACGGTCACTCGGGAGGGAGACCGGATCCTGGCCCGTGGCCCCTACGCCGACAACCCAGCCGCCGGATTCCTCAAGGCGGCGGTTGACAACGGGGCTGCCATCGCGCCGTCGATTGACCTGGGTGCCTCCGATGTCTGGGACATCACCACCGACGCCGACGGCAAGACCGCCCGAACCCTGCTGTCCGGTTCCATAGCGGGCTTCGTGGTCCTGCCCTACGAGGCTCAGCACTCCACGGACACCGGAGAGTGGCTCACGTGGTTCCGCTCGGCCTCTGACACCGCCCTGACGCCTCCGGAGGCCATGCCCGAGACGATTCCCGCAGAGGTGCCGGTTGCGGCCTCCGCGGTGGTGGCCTGCGGTGCAGAGTCGTTCGGCGCTCCCCTCTATCCGCCCCGGTCGTGGTTCGAGACCCCTGCACCGAACGATGGCGAGATCGTCGGCCCGACCTACACGGACGAGGGGCAGGTGTTCGGCCACGCCTCGGGCAGTACCTGCCATATCGGCATCCCCGGGACGTGCCTGCGGGTGAGCGACGACATGCTGGACCGGGACTTCCGTGTCTTCCACAAGGGGCTGGACGGCAAGCACCGGGGGATCAAGACGGCCGAGGGAGACTTGATCCAGGTGGGGCAGGTCACGCTCGCAGGGGGTCATGCCGACACCCGTCTCGGAGCGGCCGACGCCCGGAAGCACTACGACGACACGGACAGCGTGATCGCCAATGTCCGGATCACGTGGGACGAGAAGGCGGGAGCGCCGTGGATGGCGGGGGCGATCCAACACACCGCCACCGAGGGCCAGGTACAGCAGATGCGGGCAGCGGGAGAGGTATCGGTGGACTACCGGGAACTGGAGGACGGCAGGCTGCACCTGATCGCACTCCCGGTCGTGCCCCGCGGCGGCTTCCCGCCCATGCGCGCCCTCTCGGCCGGCGGGGAACTCAAGACGCTGATCCTGACCGCATCCTCACAGGCTCCTGCCGATGCCGGAGTGGACACCCCCGAGGCATCCACTCCCCCGACGACAGATGCCCTTGTGGTCGAATTGACTCGGGATCTCTACCTTCGACGGTTTGCCGAAGAGGGCGCTCTCTTGGCTTCGGCCCACGCTCGGGAGAAGGAGCGGCTGGGGGCACTGGTGCGGTGAGAGCGCCTCTCTGGGCAGCCCTGTCGCTGGCCTTCCTTGCAGTGGCGGGTACGGCAGTCGTGTGGGCTGGCCTCAATCTGACGCTGGGCTGGAATGGTGGATGGTGGACCAAGCACTTCATCGATATCTCCTCTCGCCAGATGGCGTGGCGGCTGACGGTGATTGAGGGACTGATCGGCGTGACAACCTTCCTCGTGCTCTACCTCTGACGCCCGACTACTACGGTGACGAGACAGAACCTAGGGGACCTCGAAGGCACGGGCGCGCTGCTGCGCCGTAGCTACCGAGAGTCCATACCGGAGGCCATCCGTGCCTATAGGGAGAGGTTCGGCATGGCCGACTCGGAGCCGGTGAAGATCATCGGTCCCGAGCATCTCGTCAGGGGCCTCACGGACCTTGAAGGCGTCGGCAACGTGCAGGTGGAGTGGCACGATGGCGGGATGGGTGTCTACCTGACGGACTCCCGAGGCTATCTGCACATGGAGGGCGGGATGCTGGACCTCGGCCCCATCCTCGGCTGGCGTGGGTGGCTCAGGTATAGTCGTCTCGGTCGGTGGTGGAGGGATGCCCGAGACTTGGGCCGACTGGCTATGCGGCGGGAGTAGCGGAGAACGGTTGCACGAAACGGTGCAAGGTGCGAGACTCTCCGGAAGTTCCCCAGCGTCCAGATGGGCGTAGGGGGCGAGGGCGTCTCGAAGGCGTCCGGCAAGCGAAGCACCTGGGAGCCCGACTGGCCCCGGATATCTTGTCGGCGCGTACGAAAGGCCCTTCCCCGTGAAGCACCCCCCGACCCCAAGCGGTCGATTCGCGTTCCCCCCCGGCACGTTCCCACTGGACCACCCGTTCCGAGTCCTCCACGCTCCCCCGACGGACACCGGCACTACCCAAGCCCAGCCCCTGATTCCCGATGACCTCTCCACGCTCGACCCGAAGGCGCTGGCGAAGACCGAAGCGGACCTGCTCAAGAAGGGCAACCGCATCAAGGACGCCCCCGCCTCCGCTGAGACCGTGGCGGAGCTTCGGGAAGTGGTGGACGCACTCGGCAAGGTACGGGCCGAGGTGCAGAGGCGGGCCGACGAATCCGCCCAGCATGAGGCCGAGAAAGCCGAGCTCATGGCGGCTCTTGAGCCCGCAGCTGAGACGGACCCGGAAGCACCCGAAGAGCCCGAGACCGAGGAGCCTGAGGCCGAGCCGGAAGCACCTGAGGCCCCGTCAGTCGAAGCGGTTGCTGCCGCTGCCACCCCGACCCAGCCCGTCCGGACCCGTCCCCGTGCCCCGTCCGTGACGGACATCCCCCAGAGCGCCAAGCGCCCCGAGGCCCGCCCGAACCTCGCTCCTACGGGTTCGACCGTCACGCTGACGGCCGGGGGGGACATCCCGGGCTTCTCCGCCGGCATGCCCATTGAGGAAGCCGACATCGGCCGGGCCTTCGCCGAGAAGGCCCACGCGCTGCTGGCGTCCGGTCGTGAAGGGTCATCGGCGAACGTCATCTCCATGCGGATCGACTACCCCGAGGACCGTCACCTCTCGCCCCGCAACACCGCCTCAGCGACCGAGGAACAGGTCAACGCCGTCACGGCCTCGGGAGCCCGCACGAGGGGCCTGACGGTCCACAAGGACACCCCGAAGGCAGTGGTGGCCGCTGGCGGGCTCTGCGCCCCCGTGGCGGTGGACTACTCGCTCATGACCCTCGGTACGCCTCGCAGGCCCGTCCGGGACGCTCTGGTCCGCTTCGGAGCCGAGCGAGGAGGTATCAGGTTCATCACCCCGCCGCACCTCAGCGATGTGGCCCCAGGCGTGAATCTCTGGACCCACCAGACCGACGCGGCATGGACCACTGGAGCGGCCACCAAGCCCTACGTGATCGTGAAATGCGGAGTCGAAACGGTCGTGCAGGTGGACGCGATTGTCTTGGGCATGGTGGTGGGAAACTTCGACCGCATGACGTTCCCCGAGCACTTCGCCGCCTGGTGGCAACTGGCTCAGGTCCAGTTCGCCCGCTTCGCCGATGGGCGTCTGCTGGACCAAATTGCCGCAGCCTCGGTCGCCACCACGTCCGCTCAGGACCTGGGTGCTGCACGGGACATCCTGGTCCACCTAGGTACCGCCGCTGCCGGTTACCGCTCCCGCAACCGCATGGAGGACGACGAGATCCTGCAAGTCCTTCTCCCAGCATGGACACGAGACATCATGCGGGCCGATTTCACCCGACAGCACCCAGGCGACGAAGCTGTGCAGCTCGCAGACTCCGAGATCGACGGTTACCTGGCAGCATCGAACCTTGAGGTGACGTGGTATCTCGACACCCCCAGCACAGGCGTCAATCAGGTGTTCACGAGCCAGGGAGCGGGTCCGCTTGAGGGCTTTCCGTCCAAGATCCAAGCCTTCATGTTCTCCCCCGGGTCATTCCTCCACTTGGATGGCGGGGTGCTGGACCTCGGAACGGAAATTCGGGACTGGACGCTGGACCAGCAAAATAACGTAGCTGCGCAGTTAGAGTCATTCGAGGCAGTCGCGTTTCACGGTGTTGAGGCACTTGGTCTGAGTTTCACCGTATGCCCCAATGGGTGGACTTCAGCCCCGACGACGCTGGCCGCTTGCGGAGGTTCGTAATCCTCACCGGGCGTTTGCAGGGATGGGGCCTCTTGGCTCTGTCCCTGCATGTCCCGGGGATCGTAGATGTGGAAGAGGGCATCAGGATCCATCCCCATCCGAATCGCCTTGCGCCGACGGGCCGCGGCCCACTCTTCCGGCGTTCGGTTGTGCTTCTCGCCGTTGCACCGGTCGCACGCTCCCACCACGTTCGACAGGGTGTGGGAGCCTCCACGGGCCAGAGGCACGATGTGCTCGACCACAAGAGGCGTGGCGAAGTGGTGGCAGTAGGCGCAGATGCCAGCCTGCGCTGTCATCAACTCGGCTATCTGCTCGCCGGTCAGGTCGTTCACAGGCGCGTTCGCAACCAGCGCTCTCCGCTGCTGGCTGTAATTCCGGTACCGTTCTGGATCCTTGGCTCTACCCTTCCGGTACGCCTCAGCGCCCTTGCCAGCTTGCTGGAAACGAACCTGTCGAGCCGCAACGATCAGGGGATCCTCACCCATCGCGGGCATGTTGGGCCGGAACCCTTCTCTCTGCCGTGCGGCGACCTTGCGTCGGCCCTTGGTGCATTCCTTGCATTCGGCCAGATGTCCTGCGTAGTCGTCCCGTTTGGACGTAAAGGCGTAGTAGTCGGTCAGGGGTTTCCACTCTCGACACCACGAACACTCTTGTCCTTCGGTGCCGTTGATGGTGGTCACTACCCGCAGGCGCCGTTCCTTCATCCCCGCTTCCCGACGTCGCTTGGCTGCTCCGGGCTTCATGGCATCGCCAGCACACCGCTTGCAGTGCCGGTCAGGCAACCCGTCCGACCGCATGTAGAACTCGGAGATCGGCTTGACCTCATGGCAGGTCAGGCACTCCCGGGGCAAGGTCGGATCGGGCGGGGGCTTGACGAGAGGCGTCAGGGGCTTGCCCTTGAGCAGTTGGGCGTAGTGCCCACCGCACAGACCCTTGCTCCGGTTGGGCTTGCCGCAGTTGGGGAACGAGCAGAACGGCTCGGTGTTCGGTGTACCCTTGGGCACGTCGGTCCTCCTATCAGGATCGGCCAGGTCCCCAAGCGCGATAACGCTGTGGGGACCGCTCCATTCTACGGCTGCGTGCCGACAGCCAAGCGCCCAAAGTGGAGCATGAAGGAACCCTCATGTTCGAGGGCGGCATAGAGGTGGGACAGGAGACGGTCGTGCCCGAGCAGTTCGCCCCGGTGGCTTCGGGCGCGGCCGGTCTCCGTATTGCTCTCTGGGGAAATCACCAGCCCGGTTTTCAGCCCAGCCCGACTCATCCCACGAGGTGGGCCACAGAGGTGCATCTCGCCCTGTCCTTGGAGTCGCTCGGCCATACCGTCGAACGGCTCCAGGAAGGCGAGGTGCGGGCCGTGGACGTGTGCCAGCGCGCGCGGGACTTCGGTACCGACCTGTTCTGCTGGGTCCAGACGTACGGGTTCGCAGTCACGGGGGGCACGAGCGAGGAACGGCACCAAGCCATCGCGGATCTGCGGGCCTCGGGCATCCCCACCCTCTCCTACCACCTCGACAAGTGGTGGGACGTGCGGGACGGGCGAGCAGACCGCATTCCCACGGAGGCTTTTTTCAGGTCCGATTTGTTCTGTACCGCGGACGAGGGTGGGGGACGATGGCAGGAGGCGGGGATCAACGCTGTGTGGTGCCCGCCAGCCGTCTACCATGCCGAGGCGGTCTCGGGTACTCCCCGGCCCGAGTACCGGGCTCCCGTGGCGTTCGTAGGGTCGTGGCGGGGCCACTACCATCCCGAGTGGACTCACCGGATGGACTTGGTGAACCACCTTCAGCGCCGATGGCCCCAGACGGGATTCTGGCCCAAGCGGGAGCAGATCCGGGGTGCGGCTCTCTCGGACCTCTACGCCTCGGTTGACGTGGTGATTGGGGACTCGTTCATGACGCCGGGGAGCAGAGCGTTTCATTCGGACCGCATTCCAGAAACGCTGGCGAGGACAAATACCGCTATTTTTCTTCACCCCTACAACGAGGGGTTGGAGGATCTGTACCAGGACGGGGTTCACCTCCGCTACTGGCCGCTCGGGGACTGGGCCGAGTTGGACCGGCTGATCGCCCACTACCTCAAGCACAAGGACGAACGACGCCAGATCGCCGAGCAGGGACAGGCGCACGTACGGGAGAACCACACGTACAGAGAACGCCTTAGTTGGGTCGTCCCGATGGCCTTAGAGGCCCACGAGCGGCGGAAAGTGGCGGTGCCGTGAGTGTGGCGATGACCGAAGACGTGGAGGCGGAACGCGCCTATTGGGATGCCTCCGCTGTGGGGAATGGCCGGGGCGAACTTTTCTCGGTCCCCGGCATCGACGGGTGGGAGGCCGGGATCGACGCCTGCCTCGCCCAGATCGTCCCGGCCCTGACGCCGGCACTCCGCAAGGGAGGCAGGATTCTCGACCTCGGCTGCGGCCCTGGCCGCCTCACGTTTCCCCTTGCCGAGCGCTTCCCAGACGCCACCATCATCGGCGTGGACCTCTCGCCCAAGATGATTCACACGGCCCGCAATGTCGCCGAGGAGATGGGAGTCCCCAATACCCGGTTCATGATCGGGAACGGACGAACGCTTCCCCGGACTCTCGCTCGCCTAGCCGGGGCTTTCTCGGTCCTGACCCTCCAGCACCTCCCGGCTGAGGCGCAGGAAGGCTACGTCCGGTCCATTGCGGCCAAGCTCGAGCCAGACGGGGTGGTGCGGCTCCAGTTCGTCATGTCCGAGGTGGATCACTTCCTCTCGCACGGGGTACGCGTCACCGCCGTTGAGGGCTGGTGCCGAGACGCTGGGCTTGCGGTGACGATGGTGGACTTCGGGAACGTGGACGAGTCGTGGGCGTGGGTGACCGCGGGAAAACCATGAGACCACCACCTGCCAACGCGTGGGATGTGTATGTGGAGGAGGTAGTTGCCTCCATCCCAGCATCGACCCTGATCTGTACCGAGTGCTGGCAGGAGTTCCCTCGGGAGCAGATCCAATACTGCATGGACGCACTCCAGTCGCCATGTTGCCAAGGGGCGTGGTGCCGACCGGTCAATGTGGAGTGGGCCAAACTTCATCACCATATGACGCCCGGCTGTGGGAGTTTCTGCGTCAGCATGTCGCCCCTTGGTGTCGGACCTCGGGAGGCACTGTGAAGACGGCTCCGCACCCGAACGACATGAGCGTTTGGGCCGATATCGCCTGCCAGCGAGGCCACGACGCCCACCTATACAAGTTGGCCGAGGTGCGATTGGGAGGCCAGAGCGGCTACCACGACTACCCTCCCGTTCCTGCCCGGTTCGCCCGGGACTTCGAGATGTGCGTCTTCGAGTGGCGGGAATACGGCGACGGCCCCTACTGCCCCGGCCACGATGCGGTCTCCGAGACCATCGACCTGCTGGGGATTTGGGAGCCCCCCGAGACAATCCTTGCCCTCACGGTGTTCGAGTCTGCGCTCCCGGGGTCTGTGTTTATCGACCTGGGAGCGCAGATCGGGTGGTACTCCCTGCTGGCAGCCTCCTATGGCCACGAGGCGATCTCGGTGGACGCCGACCCGGAACCGCTGCGGCTCCTTGCCGACTCGGCGAAGCGGAACGGGTGGGACAGCCTCGTCCACCCCTGGCATCTCCGCCTCGGGCCCGACACCATCCCCCTGCCGGCAGCGGAGTACCGCCTCGCCAAGCTGGACCTCGAAGGAGCCGAGTTCGACGGCATCCGGATCCTGCGCCCGTCGCTCGAGGTCGGCCTCGTGGATCACCTGCTGGTCGAGTGCTCCCCAGTCTTCGCTCCCGGCTATGGCGAGCTGGTGGAGTCCGTCATGGCGCTCGGGTACGTGGTCTACACATTGCCGCCCAAGGCAATCCCTCCCCACCGCCTGAAGGACCCTGAGCGAGACCTGACCCGCCTGACGGGAGACGTGGCCGGGACGGTCAACGGGTGGCGGCAGGAATCGGTGTGGCTACGGCGGGAAGACGCCTCATGGTGACGATCTCCTGTCCTGCCAAGGGTTGCAAGGAGCGGATCGTCTACCGCTTCGGCGTGGCCACCTGCCCCAAGCACGGCGTCATCCGCTCTGGCCCCAAGGAGGCAAGGTGAGGGCCATCAAGATCCCCACGCTCTGGGTTAGCAGGCGAGCGGAGATCCTGAGCCGAGGATCAGATCCTGAGTCGCGACGCCTCGAAGGCGGCTGCGTAGACAGAATCAATGTAGGGGTTCAGTCCGGCCTCTCGTCTGCGAGCACGACGGGCATTCTCCGCCGGGGTGACTGCCTCGAGGTGCATCGGATCTACGCACCTTCGATGCCGACAAGGCCCTCCGGGACAGGTCAAATCATTGGTGTGGCATGTATGGTCAATATGCAAGCCAACGGGGATAGGGCCAAGGAACCGCTCGTACGACCACCGATGCGCAGACATCTTACGACCGTAGACAGTGAACCAGCCGTACCCGGTTCCCTTGACGCATCCTTGCCATTCCAAACAGCCGGTCTCACCTCGACGGACCAAGCCCCAGAATCGCTCATCGGGCGTGCCGAGATCGAACCGGCGGTACTCCTTGAGGAGAGCGGGCCCACCTGGTACACCCCATCGCCGCTGACGCGCGTAGTGCATGTCACAAAGGCCCTTAACGTTGGCAGGCTTAGCGCATCCGTCGACGGTGCACTCATGTATTCCCACGATTCGATTCCGAATCGGCTCCAATGGGGAGACCACTCCATGGTTAGCCCAGCGTTCGTAGTGAGCGGCGCACCACCCACGTCCGTGTACTGGTCGGGAGCAGCCATTGACAGAGCACTCCTGTATGGGCTTGGCAGCGGATTTCTCTCGTGCGTCGTCCCAACGGCAGGCCGCGTGCCGTTTTGGACTGTGACTCCGTGTCTCAATAGGCAGACCACATCGGGAGCACAAGGGGCGCACCGATTTCGACGGCAGCGGAGTAAGCGGTCGACCGGTTCGCCACTGGGCGTAATGGGAGGCACACCACCCTCGGGCCTTGGTCGGCAAGATACATCCGTCCACAGAGCAAAGTACGGTGCCCTTAGGTTTACGAACCAATTCGGCGGAACCTGGATCTCCGGATGCCTGCCAGCGCGCGTAGTGGGTCCAGCACCAGCCTCGCCCCCGCGCGGGTTTGTCGCAGCCGGTTACAGAGCAGATCTTGGGTGGCTTGTTGTTCCGTTGATTATTCAGGCGACGCGTGTCCCAAGGAGTCTCGAGTTCTTGGCCACGCTGAAGTCTGGCGTAGTGAGAGGCGCACAGTCCCCGGGTGGCACTCGCTCGGTCGCACCAAGAGACGGAACAGGTAGGCTTACTGATTGTCGATTCCTCCCACAAGGGATCGGCCACGGCCCCGGGCGTTGCCACGTCGCGGGGTCTTTAGTGCCCTCCATTCTATCTCTTAGGAGGGCAGCATGAGGATCCCTCTCATCTTCGTGTCAAGACACACAGATGTGCTATCGCACAAATACGCCGACATGGGCTTCCTCGAAGCCGTCCTCGCTGGCCAGGTATGGGATCCGCCCGGGGCCTTCACCTTCGAGCACTACGTAGATGTGGGCCGACCGGGCAGTACGTACCCCGACGCCTTCCCGGATGTGGACGGGGCGCTCGTGGTGCTGCCCGCCCGCCACCATGCCTCGGAAGCGGACGTGGCGTGGTTCCTAGGGCAACTGGGGCGCCTCTCGTGGTCTGTGGTGATCCTCGCTGGCGACGAGGAGTGGGCCTTCCCAGCCCACATGGTTCCGGGACCGAACAGGCGCGTTTGGTGTATGCAGCCCCGCCCCGAGCACGAGGGCATGGATGGGATGCTCCCCGGAGGCTGGTATCCCGGGACCCGTCAGGGAATCCGCCCGCATGGCGTGCTCGGTCCCCGTCCGCTCGACTGGTTCTTCGGGGGCCAGGTGACGCACGAACGCCGGCAGGAGGCAACGAAGGTGCTGCGGGGCATGGTCACGGACTTCCCGTGCCGCCTGATCGAGACGGCTGGCTACCTCCAAGGGGTGCCGATGCCCGAGTACATGGCGTTCCTGAGCAGCGCCAAGGTCATCCCCTGCCCGTCCGGTCCCTGCACGGTCGATACGGCGAGGCCCTTGGAAGCCCTAGAGGCCGGGTGCGTGCCTGTGGTGGACACCGTGACGCCCCGGGGCGAGTCCTACGACTACTGGGCCCTGTGCTTCGGCGACGACTGCCCGCTGCCCCGGATCCGGGAGTGGAGCGACTTCCCCGCCATCCTGCGCCGGGAGCTCGCCGACTGGCCTACCAACGCGAACCGCCTGAGCGCGTGGTGGCAGCAGTGGAAGCGCTCCACAGTCCACAAGCTCCACAACGACCTCCGGGCCGTGAGCGGCTCTACCTTCCAGCCCGAGACGCCCGACGAACTCCTGAGTGTCATCGTCACCACCAGCCCTACACCGGTCCATCCATCGACGGCCGATCTGGACACGACGATCTCGGCCATCCGCAACCAGCTCCCCCACGCGGAGATCATCATTGCGGCCGACGGGGTACGGCCCGAGCAGGAGGACATGCGGGCCAGTTATGACGAGTACCTCCGTCGTGTCACTTGGCTATGTAACTTCGAGTGGCGCAACACCGTTCCGTTCCTTGCCCCTGAGTGGCTCGCCCAGGCCGAGTTGACCCGGCAGGCCCTCAAGTTGGTCCGCACGCCACTGATCTTGTTCGTGGAGCACGACCGGCCTCCTTTGGGCATCATCGACTGGGCCGGGATCTGCGGCCTCGTGCAGTCGGGCCGGGTGAACGTCGTGCGGCTCCACGAGTCCCCAGAGATCCACCCCGACCATGCCCACCTGATGCTCGAGGACCACGCTGTGTCGTGGGACGGGGTTCCGATCCGACGCACGATGGCGTGGTGGCAGCACCCTCATGTGATCCGCGCCGTCACGCTGAAGGTCTTCCTGGAGGACCACTTCGATCCCCGGGAGCGCACGATGATCGAGGACCGGCTCTACCAGGCAGCAGAGAACGACTGGTTCGACCACCGCATCCCGGCTTGGAACCGCTGGAGACTCGCCATCTATAGCCCCTTGGGCGATATGAAGCGCTCAACCCACCTCAACAGCCGGGGGGATGAGCCAAAGTGGCCCAACGTGGCGGCCGAGGTACCGGCATGAGCGAGGCTGCCGCAGAGCGGCGACGACGGGCTGAGAACCCCTACCATCTGCCGACCGATCTGCTCTCCCATCACGAGTTGGCGGAGATCCGGTGGCGTCTCACGGAGAACCCGAATCGCTACGTGGGCGATCCTGAAGCTGCGCGCCTTGATGTCCTGCGGCTGCTAAACGAGGTAGAGGCATGGCGTGCGGTTGAAGACGCCGCTGGAGAACGGACGGTTGTCTTCATTCCTGATCCGGGGCTACTCGAATGACCATCCGCATCGCGCTGCTGGTTCGGTCCGACCACAGAGGATTGGGGACCCAGACAAGAGATTACTTCCGTCACCTGAACCCGGCCAAGACGCTCCACATACGAATGACCAACCCGCACGGGTCCTGGACGCCCTACGTCGAACGGCAGGCCGAGTGGTATCCGGGCATCCCGAGCGCCGATTTTAACGGCCACTCCGGGACTGTAGACGAGGATGCCTACCGCTGGCTCCTGACCGACGTGGATGTGCTGCTCACGGCCGAGACCGCCTACGACCACCGGGCATGGGGATGGGCACGAGAGATGGGGGTCCGGACCGTGCTGGTAGCAAACCCGGAATTCCTGGGGCCCGACAAGCTTGTGGGGGTGGGACCGGACCAGATCGTCCTGCCTTCGCCTTGGCGGCTGGGCACGATCCCCGGTGCCATCCATGTCCCCCAGCCGGTCGATAGGGGAGTCTTCGCCTTCTCGCCTCGGCCGCTGGGGGACCCCCCGCGCTTCCTGCACGTCGTGGGGCATCAGGCCATGCGGGACCGGGCCGGGACGGAGATCGTGCTGGACGCCCTGCGGTTCCTCCGCAACCGCATCGACCTCACCATCCGGACCCAGGGGCCGCTCTCGGCCCCCCAGGACCTCCGCCTCCGCTCGCTGCCCCGCAACCGTATTCCGGCCATCCTGAAGGGCGATATCGAGGATCCCCGGGACCTCTATGCGGGCTACGACGTGCTGGTGGCTCCTAGACGGTACGGAGGGCTGTCCTTGCCGCTTCAGGAGGCCGCGTCGTGTGGGCTGGCGATTCTGGCCGGCAACCGGGAACCCGAGTCGTCTACCCTGCCCACGGAGGGGCTGGTCCCCATCACTCCCGGTAGGCCGGCGAGGTTTCAGAGCGGGGTGATGTTCCTCGAGGACGTGGTACCTCGAGAGTTGGCAGCCGCTATGGACCGCCTTGTCGAGAACCCCGCCACGGTCGCACGCCTCTCGGCTGCCTCGGATGCCTATGCAGCCAGCATCGACTGGAACGTTCTTCGTCCCCGCTGGCTAGCCGTCTTGGAGAGCGCGGCGAGGGAGTTGGTGGCCCCGTGATCGACGCCTACTGCTCCCAGCCTCAGTACGCTCGTCATCTCTTGCCGATCTGGGAAGCACTGCCGTCTGAGCACCGGGGGACACTCTACGTGAGCGGCAGGCTTCTGGACGACGCTGGGGTGATGGCCGCGGGGGCCAAGCCCAAGGACTCAAGGCTGATGTCCCGTGGTCCGAGGGTTCTCGTGGCCTCTCACATCGACTATCAGGCCGTGTCGGGCTACCGACGGGTGATCTTGGCTCAGCACGGGGCAGGTCAGTCCTACGGGGCCGACAGCGATCCGGGGGTGAACCGCTGCCCCTCCTATGCCGGCGGGGACAACCAGGACCGGGTGGACCTGTTCCTCGTGCCCGGCCTACGTCCGGCGCAACGCACGAGGGAGCGGTATCCCCACACTCCGGTAGCAGAGATCGGCTGCCCCGTCCTGGATCGGTGGCTACTCAATCCCCCACAGCCGATGAACGCTCATCCCATCGTGGCTCTCGCGTGGCACTGGGAGAACCAACTCTGTCCCGAGACCCGCTCGGCCCTGCCGCATTTCAAATCCGCGCTGGCCGATCTGACCTCGCGGTACACCGTCATCGGCCACGCCCATCCCCGAGCTCGCAACCTCGTCTCCTGGCTCTACGACTCCCTCGGGATCGTGTGGGCCGACTATGAGACGGTGATGACCTCGGCCGATGTGCTCTGTACCGACAACAGCTCGGTCGGGTTCGAGGCCATGGCGGTGGGCAAGCCGGTGGTGTGGATGACGCCCCCGTGGTACCGGGACGTGGACCACGGGATCCGGTTCGGCCACGACTTTCACTCTCGACCTTACCTTGAGGCCCGGGAGCCGTGGCAGTTGGTCCCCGCCGTGGGGGACGCCCTACGGGGCTACGGCCGGGTGGACATGTCGCATGTTTACACCCACATGGATGGTCGGTCTGCCGAACGTGCTGCGGCGGCCATCGTGGCACTGGATGAGGAGGCTGACGCCATGAGACTTGCTGCCGGGGTGACACCTTGAGCGTCAACGGCCCCCGGGTCCCGATCCTCGCCCCGGACATCCTGCCCCCTACCCAGAGCCTGATCGAAGGGGCGTTCTCACCCACCGCTGCGGAACTGGCCGAGATCGGGCAGCGGTGGGGACTGGGGATGGAGTTCCGCTCCATCCTCTGCACGGGTGACCCGACTGCCTACGATGTGTGCGCCCCTGTCCACAAGCCGGAGGGAACGCGCTCGGTTCTCGAGGACGTGGACCCGTTCGTCGTGGCGGTGGACGATACCTGCTCAACCTTCGGGTTCGCCTACAACGACTACGTAGGGCGGGCACTGCGCAAGCACCGGGCAATGGAGTCATCCGTCATCGCCCATGAGTTCTGGACCGGGGCGATAGCGCCGAACTCCTTCCACCTCGCCGCGGGCAATGCCGTGACGGACGTGAACCCCGGTTCCGTCATGATCCCCTCGGAGGCCGTGGCGCTGCTCGACCAGGAACTCGGCGAGTGCCTCCACGGAGCCCGAGGGATGATCTACTGCACCGCCCGGGTGTATCTCAACCTCTTCCTCGCTGCCGGCCTCTACCGGCCCCCGGGGTCCAAGCAGACCTTCACCCACATGGACAACATCATCGTGGCGGACGCTGGCTTCCCCGGAACGAGCCCGAGCGGGGGGATCGAGTCCGTAACGGTGGAGTGGATGTACGCCACCGCCCCGGCCAAGGTCTACCGCTCCAAGCCTGTGGTCTACCCGAACGAGGGAGACCCGATGTGGCAGGCGGTGGCCCGGGACCGCAATGACGTGACCTTCCGGGCCGAGAGCCTCGCCGCGGTCGTGGTCGATCCCTGCTGCCTGTTGGGGATCCGAGTCGCGGTGGGAGTGGGAGAGCCGTGGGGTGAGGGAGTGGGGCAGGCCCTTGTGGACCACTCGGGGACCATCGCCAACGGCGGGGCTGCTCAGACCGTGATGGCAGCGAACACGAGCCGACGGTACCTGCTGATCGAGAATCTGTCGTCGGGGGATCTGTGGTTCAACTTCACCACCACGGCGGTGATCGGTCAGCCCTCTCTCAGGCTGCCACCTGCTCCGTCATCGTTCGTCATGGAGGATTCCCCGATCTCAAGCGAGGCCATCTCGATTATCGGGGCCACAACGGGCCAAGCATTCACTGCCAAGGAGGCATAGATGGGTTTCTCCTTTCCGCCAGGAGGTGGTGGAGGTGGCGCTGGCTCACCTGTGGTCCGTAAGTTCCCCTTTGTCTTTGATACTCCGGGCATCCTCACAGGTGCAGCGCTCTACACACCGACGCTTGGTGACATTCTGCTTGATGCATGGATCGAGGTTGATACGGCTTGGAATGGGACAACGCCTACTGGCGATGTAGGCACCTTCGTTAGTGCCTCGTTCGGCATGTGGGTGAACGTAGGCGGTGGAGTCGATATGTCCAGGGCAGACAGCACCTTCGACACGGCCGGTCCACTGTTCGGCGTATCCCCCAGCTTGGTCAGCTTCGGGACCAACGACATCGGACAGAGTGCGGCGGCTGTTGCAGGACATGGACCCGGGACGGGGATCCGCCAAGTGCCTGCCAAGTTCACCAGCGCCGATCCTATCAAGGTGTGCGTCTCGCAGGACGGGTCGAATGCCGGTTTGGATCCCGGCTCGACTCAGGGCGCGGCAGTCCTCTACCTAGTGACAGTGACCCCAGCATGAACCGTAATTGTGCTGTACCGAACGAGGAAAGGAGAGTAATCGCATGGCGAACCTGACCTGCAACGGAACCCCGTTCGGGGCCTGCGCGATTCGGGTAGCAAAGCTGGATGCCTTTGGGCTTCCAATGGTGGGGGCAGGGAACGCCTACGTGACCAACGCTCCCATCGAAGTGAAGTTCGTCAAGTCCAAGACGACCGGGACGAAGTTCAAGCAGAACGACGGGTGCGGCAACCTGAAGGTCAGCATCCAGCAGCCGGACCAGGTGGACGGCATGACGATCAGCATGACGCTCTGCCAGCTCGACGCCGAGTTGCTCTCATTCCTCACCGGAGGCGAGTTGATCTCGTTCGGGGGCAACGTGGAGGGCTACTACGAGCCCGCGTTGGGACAGGTTTCGGGCAATGGACTTGCCTTTGAGGTGTGGGCGCAGAACTGGACCGGCGCGCACCTGAATCCGACCCGCCCCTACATCCGCTTCGGCTGCGGAAAGACTGTGTGGACGGCAGGGGATATCGACCTCAAGGAGGCCATTGCTACTATTCCCGTCGATGCTGTTGCATACGAGTCGCCCAATTTCTACAACGGTCCCTTCGGCGATTGGCCGCTCGGCCCCACCGGCCTGGGCATGGACCGCATCCTGGGTTGGTTCTACGACACCGCCATCCCTGTAGCATCCTGCGAACCCATCGCCGTACCCGCTTCATAAATAGTGGTCTGGTTTCGGTTCCCGGTTGGCGAAGTAGTGACAGCGAGGGCAGAGCCATTCAACGTCTAGCCAATGGGTGGGATGGTAGCCACGGTAGTGGTGCGCGTGTAGGGGCCCGACCTTTTCGCAGCGGTCGCACGCGTCGGGCCGTATCAACTCGCCCTCTTCCAATGCCCACTGGACCGCTCGTTTGGCTCCTCGCTGGCCGGGATGAGTTTTTATCCATTCCAACTGCCGTGCCTTTGCTTTCGCCTTGGCCTCGGGACGACTATTCGATTTCTTCGCATATGCCTTCATCTTTTCAGGATGGTCCCGATGCCACTGCTTCTGGTATGCCGTCACCTTCTCAAGATTGGCCTCTCGGTACTTTCGAGATTCAACGACGCGACAGGGCTTGCAGTTGGGGCGGTATCGGTCAGCGTAGGAACTTATGCGGGAGAATTCGGAGAGAGGTTTTACTAGTCCACAATCTAGGCAGAGTTTCTCGGTTGGAGTGTCGGCGACTGGCGCTGGCATGGGCATTCCGCGCCTCCGCCGTTGCTGGTAGTGATAGATGCACAGGCCGTGAGAATGTGCGTCTTTGTTGCATACGGGGTCTAGCGCATCTGCAAGTTGAGGCTCCCGGCAGGGCTTGGATGGCTTCAGGCGATGCTTGGGGTTATCAGCGAAGTCCCCAGCCCGTTTGTGGGTCATGTAGTGGCTACGACAGAAGCCGCGGGAGTGGGCGGGATTGTCGCATCCGGGCTCGGAACAGGTATGCTCAGGCACGTCGGTTCTCCTTGGTAGGACCGGCTGGGCCGGGAGCGTTCGTGCGCTACCCGGCCTCTCAATTCTATCCGAGACCGTGAGCCTTGGCTGTCTCCGAAATTGAGATATTCGGCCCTGGTCCCAAGGGTCCCACCGGTCCTACGGGACCGACTGGGATCTCTGGGGCCACGGGCGCGTCCGGTACAGGCCCAACAGGAACAACTGGACCCGTAGGACCCACGGGGTCCCAGGGCACTCAAGGCGTCAGCGGCCCTACTGGCGCTATCGGGCCAACAGGGAGTCAAGGCGCAACGGGACCCACAGGGCCTCAAGGGTCTCAGGGCGTCGCCGGATCCACAGGAGCAACCGGAGGCCAAGGTCCGCAGGGACCGGTAGGCCCAACAGGGGCCACGGGTGCCCAAGGTGCAGCGGGTACGACTGGCCCGACCGGGCCCACGGGGCTTCAGGGCCCGGCGGGTGTTACGGGACCAACTGGTAGCACCGGTCCTCAAGGGATGCAGGGCGTGGCGGGTTCCACTGGAGCCACTGGCCCGACAGGTGCTACCGGAGCCACAGGAATCCAAGGCGTTGTCGGGCCTACCGGGGTACAAGGCATTCAGGGAGTAGCTGGCCCTACGGGTAGCACTGGCCCTACTGGAGCCGACGGGGCTGTCGGACCAACTGGCGTGACCGGCCCCACGGGAGTCACAGGAAGTACCGGGCCAACGGGCAGTCAAGGAACCCAAGGGGTCGCAGGCCCGACAGGACCCACGGGTGCTCAGGGAGTCGCCGGGGCGGTAGGTGCCACTGGGCCGCAGGGCGTTACGGGTCCGACAGGCCCCACAGGGAGTCAGGGCATCCAGGGGGTGATTGGCCCCACGGGATCTACCGGCGCGACGGGTGCCCAGGGGATTGCTGGCCCCACTGGCAGCACTGGTCCCACAGGAACTACCGGAGTGACCGGACCAACTGGCGTCACGGGGAGCACTGGTGCAACTGGGCCAACGGGAAGTACGGGTCCGACAGGCTCTACGGGAGCCACGGGTCCGCTTGGGGCGGCTTCGGGGGATCTGGCGGGGGCGTATCCGGGACCGTCCGTGGCGAATCCCCTTGCGGCGTTGGTGGCGGGATTCAATCGCACGGGGATCGTGTCGGGATGCGCGGTTACGCAACATGCCCTCGCTGCGCCTACGTTCGTGGCAGAGGTACATACGATCTTCGCCGCCAGCGGCTCCAAGACCCTCACCATCCCGGCCTCGGTGCAGGTCGGGGATCTGCTGATCCTGGTGGCGCTCGCTTGGAACTCCTCGGTCCCTTCCACTCCATCCGGCTATGCCTCTCTCGACAGCGGCACAGGCTCGGGCACCGTGACGTGCGGATTCGTGGTGTGGACCAAGACGGCCGTATCGGGTGACACGGGAGGGGCCGCAACTGTGTCTGCCACCTTCTCTAGCGGATCGGTCTTTGCCCTCCTGGCCTACCGCAATGTCGGATCAACGGTTGAGGCCAAACAGGTATCGGGCAGCGACGGCGGGACAGTCACGGCCCCCAGCGTCACCACCACGGCCGCCAACTCAACCGTGGTGAGCCTCTTCGCCTCGGCCAACAACTCGCAGGGCACCGAGACCCTCACTCCCCCGGCCACCAACCGGGTCAGCCTCACGGGGAGCAGCTCGTTCGCCGGCTTCGCCGCCTCCGATACGGCACAGGCTGCCGCCGGGGCGTCGGTGGCTCAGACCTGTACGGTAAGCCCGAACGCCTCGTGGGTCGGGGTGACCATCGCTCTTCAGCCCGTGTCGGGTGCCAATATGACTGTGGATGTGGCGTCCGGTACGGCGATGGTGAACGCAAGTTCGGTGGCTGTCTCCACCACAACTAGCGTCTCCATCACGGCTGCGGACGCCACGAATCCACGCTTGGACCTCGTGACGGTGGATTCCGCTGGGACGGTGGCGGTGGTCACGGGCACGCCAGCCGCAATACCTGCCTACCCGGCGGTGCCAGCGAACAAGGCCGTGCTGGCGGTGGTGTCTGTGGCTGCGAACGCTTCGTCCATCGTCACGGCCAACATCACGGATCTGCGAATCACGCTCGCTCTGCCGCCCACGGGATACGGTCTGGTCGCCTCTCGCCCATCGGCCACCGCGGCGGGGGATCGATCCATCTGGTACGCCACCGATACCTCTCCGCCCGTGCCGGCTCAGGTGGAGTCCGGAACGTGGGTACCACTGGGGGCCGCCACTCCTGTCTTCGACTTCCTGTCTGCCTATACCCTGTTCCGCTAGGAGGCGCCCGTGTCCACAGAGAGCGTCATCGACACCACCGGAGGCCCGAACTTCGGCCGGATCCCGGTCATGGGGTCATCCGCCGTCTCGGCCACCGCCGACACCTCCTACACGGCCCCGGCCGTCGCGGTGACGTTGCTCGGCGCTCAGTCACCGCGTCAGGTGACGGATGGGGTCACGACCTCCGGCTCCACGACCGTCACCTCTGCAACCCTCGGAGCCAACTCGGGCGACATCGGCCGGCCAATCTCGCATGCAAACCTCCCGACGGGCACCTACATCACCAAAGTCGCCTCCGCCACCTCCGTCACCGTTTCGCAGCCCGCCACGGCCAGCGGCACGGGGCTCACCCTCACGCTCGGGGGCGGTATCGGGACTCAGGTGCTTGAGTACGGAGCCATTGGCATCGGCACCACCACAGCCGTGCTGGCAGGCGAGGTCAACCTCTTCACGTACGACGGCACCACCTACCACCTCGAGGACCAGTTCACCTTCGTCGCAGGTTCGGGCTCCACGACGGCCGCCCAGCAGCGCTTCGCTACCCGCCCCCCGTATCTCCTCCTGCCCCCGGGGTGGCTGCTCGTGGCGACGAGCATGGTGGCCTCTCAGTTGGTCAGCGCCTTCGGGCGGGGGATCAACTTCTGATGCCAGGCGTCCTGCTCGGTCTCGGCCAAGGGCCCGTCCCTGATGTGGCAATCGGAGACGCTGGGCAGACCGGGCTTATTACTGCTGGCGGACGTCGAGAGGTTCCGTTCTCCACCACCACTAATCAGGCGGTCTGCGTCATCGACTGTTCCAACTACCGCTGGATCGCGATCCAATTCACAACCTTCGGTGGTGGCACCGCTTCGTTCCAAGCATCCAACGATGGCGTCAACTGGAACGTACTCCAACTCGGGTTGACTAACGCCGCCATCGCCGGGAATACCGCGACGGCAACCGGAATGTACGCCGGCCCCCTGCATTGTCGGTACTTCCGTGTCAACGTCACCGGCATTAGCGGGACGATAGCCGGAGTCGCTGAGTTCTTTGCCATTGCGGGTGTGCTTGCCAACCAGACAGGCAACGTAGGCATCAATGGCAACGTCACCATCCAGGCGGCTAGTCCAGCGGATGGCGTCACCGGCAACGGCACGAGTGCTCCCAGTTTCGCTCCTCTCGTATTCAACGGCGCCACATGGGATCGACCACGCACCCCCACAACCTTCAAGTCTGCCAGCATCACCGCCTCCGGCAACACAGCCGTCTGGACCCCCACTTCTGGCAAGAAGTTCCGCCTCATGCGGTTCATCGTCATGCTGACCGCCGACGCTGCAACCTCGGGCGGGGCGGAAATCGACATCACCTTCCAGGACTCCACGACCGATCTGGGCTTCAAGGCGTCCTGCTTCGTCCCGGCCGTGGCGGGCACGGCGTTTGGGAACGGGTTCTCGAGTGGCTGGATCGACTGGGGCAACGGGAAGTTGAGCGCGTTGGCCAACAACGTGCTCAATGGGAACTTGTCGGCAGCACTCACGAGCGGCAAATGCACCATCCATGCTATTGGAACCGAAGAATGACGACCATGCCCACCATCAAGGAAATCACCGATCTTGGCGACGACCGTATCCGTGTGACTGTTCTGCGTGACGACGGGTCCGAGGTCAGCGGTGAGGGATGGTTGAGCGCCATCTTGAATCACTACGATCCGGAGAGTTATGGGCCGGATGGGCACCTGCGACCTGATGCTGCACCCAGAAGGATGACACCCGATGAAGTCACGGACTACCTGCTGAGCCTCGTTGCTTCACCACAGGCACAGATCCTCTCTGTTGACGATCTGACAGGCATCCCCAAGGAACCATGACCTGTCGCATAGCGGTCTACACGGTGGCGCTCAACGAGGCGCAGCATGTCGCCCGGTGGGCGCACGCGACACGGGATGCCGATTACCGCCTCGTGGCCGACACGGGATCAACGGATGGCACTGTGGATCTGCTGGATGATGAGGGAATCAGCGTGTTTCCCATCACGGTCAGGCCGTGGCGGTTCGACACGGCCCGCAACGCTGCACTGGCTCTCCTGCCCCCCGACATAGACCTGTGTGTCTCGCTTGACATGGATGAGATCGCCCAACCGGGATTCTTCGACGCCATCCGGGAAGCGTGGGAGCGCGAGCGGTTCACCATCGCTCGGACCTGGATTGACACGGGCTCATGGTGGCGGTGTGAGCGGGTCCATGCCCGTCACGGGGTCCGGTGGGTCATGCCGGTCCACGAGGTTCTCCAGCGCTACGACGGCACGCCTGAGCGGGTAGTGGACGTGGAAGCCACCATCCTGCACCGTCCCGACGACTCCAAGCCCCGGACCAACTACCTGCTGCTCCTCGAGCTCGCCGTGAAGGAAAACCCCTACGATACCCGCATGTGGACCTACCTCGCCCGGGAGCGGTGGTTCCGGGGCGACCAGGACGGGGTGCTGCGAGCGGCTAGAACCGCCCTGTCACTCCCGGGATGGCCTCCTGAGCGGGCAGCGCTATGCCGGTGGGCCGCCAGCGGGGAACTGACAGAAGAGTGGCTGATACGGGGGACTATTGAGGCACCGAACGAGGCCGAGGCGTGGTACGCGCTGGCCCGTTTCCACCATGACCGGTCCGACTGGTCGGGGTGTCTCTCCGCGGCCAAGCGGGGACTGGAGTGCCCGCTGGCGGCCCACTACCTCACGGACCAGGGCGTTCGGGCGTGGGGTCTGCACGACCTGGCGGCTATCTCGGCGCATCATCTCGGCGAGAGGTTCACTGCTCTTGTCTGTGGTCGGGCGGCACACAAGGCCAACCCTACCGATGGGCGACTGGCGAACAACCTGAGCCACTACGAGGCCGCCATGTCCGAGAGGCCGCGTGTGGGGATCGTCATACCGTGCTGGAACGCCTGGGAGCACACACGAGCCTGCTTGGAGTCCCTCCAGCCCACGCTCAGGCAGGATGACCGGGTGGTGGTGGTGGACAACGGTTCGCGGGATAGCACCGCCTACGGGCTTGCGTGGATGCTGGGGCGCTGGCCCACTCTCGACGTGCTCACCCGCCCGGATAACGAGGGCTGGGCAGCAGCGTGCAATAGGGGAGCACTCTGGCTGGCGAACGAATGCCCGGTCCTGATCTTCCTCAACAGCGATACGCTCGTCTCCCCCGGCTGGCTGGACCGTCTGCTCGCTCCACTCGCTGATGCTAGCGTGGGAGCGGTGGGGCCTCGGAGCAACGCTGTCAGCGGTGTCCAGCAAGCCGACGACCTGACCGGCTACGACCCCGGGAGGCTCAGGGAGTGGGTCGACGCCTGGACTGCTCGTCACGGCCTCGCCACGACCGACACGGAGCGCCTCGTGGGCTTCTGCCTCGCCGTTCGGGCAGAAGCGTTCAACGTCGTGGGCGGCTTCGACACGACGCTCGGCCTTGGGGGCTACGACGATGACGACCTGTGCCAGCGTCTCTCCGAAGCAGGATACCGACTGGTCGTGGCTCATGGCGCATGGGTGCATCACGCCTGCCACGCCACCTACGAGGCCAACGGGCTGAACCTCGGAACCTTGCTGGCCGAGTCGGGGGAAGCCTACCGGGCCAAGTGGGGCAGGTCATGATCCAGGTGGCGCAGGGCGGCACCGCGACCCTCCGGGCCAACTACCGGGACGGGAATGGGGACGTGGTGGACCCCGTGAACCCGCGGGTATCCATTCTGGATCCTCATGGCACGGTCATCGTGGGGAATGCTGTCCCGACCCGGCTTCCCTCCGGCACCTACGAGTACGACTATGCGGTGGCGTCCAACGCGCTGCTGGGAGACTGGTCCATCCAGTGGTCCGGCCAGGTCAACGGTGTGAACGTGGAGGGGACCGACACCTTCCAGGTCGTCACCCCCGGCAGCATCGTGCCCCCTACCGCGCAGGGAGCCCAGACCCCGCCGTGCTCGGTCTACACCAGCGAAACTCAGGTGCGGGCTTTGGTCGCGGGGATCGATCCGAATGCAGACCTTACCCAATGGATTGTGGCGGCGTCCCAGATCCTGTGGACGCTGACTGGACGGCAGTACGACGGCCTCTGCACCGCCACCATCCGGCCCTCGCACGAAGTCTGTACCTGTAGTGGAGGGTGCTCGGCTCATTCCTGGGGCTGGCCTGGGCTAGGGGGCTTTTGGGGCTACGGGGGAACATTCCTGATCGGCCCCCCTTGGGGGGGGCTCGGATACGGCTGGGGGAGCCAGGGCCAGATCCTGGGGTGCTCGTGGGAGATCCTGCTGGGGTCAAACGCCCGGGAGATCACGAGCATCAAGATCGACGGGGTAGAGGTCGATTCCACCACCTACCGGCTTGACCCCGGGGGCAGGCTGATCCGGGTCCAGCCGGATCCCAACGGAGTCCCGCTCTGGTGGCCCTGCTGCGAGTCACCGGCGGCTCCAAGCGGAGCGCCCGGAACCTTCGAGGTCACGTTCACCTACGGGTTCGACCCGCCTCAGATGGTGGTGCTGGCCGCAGCCGTGCTGGCCGGCGAGATGGCGCTCGGGGCCAACCCCTCAACCGCCGCGGTCTGCAAGCTCCCCCGCCACGTCCAAACCATGACCCGTCAAGGTGTGACTGCCACGTTCGTGACCGACGTGTCCACCATCCTCGACAAGGGCTATACGGGCATCCCCATCGTGGACCAAGCCATCGCGGCAACCAACATCAACCATCTCAAGAGGCGGGCGAGGGTGCTCACGCCCGATTTGCCCCCGCACCGCCTAATGAAACAGGGGCCATGAGCCTCTCTTTCGCCGAGCAGCTCACCCAGCGCATCCGGTTCGTGGAATCCCAACGGGCAGGAAACGCACGGGAGGCCCTTGAGAACAGCCTCAAGCGTGCCGCTCCCGTGGCTCAACCCCGGCCGTTCCAAGCCCATGAGCCCGGGATGCTGCGGGACTCCATATCGGTCTCGGTACGCCTGCTAGGCGACAGGTTCGTCTTCCGGGTGATCGCAGCGGCTCCCTACGCCTCGTTTACCCGGGGAACCAACGCGTTCTCGTGGGTGGTGAACCGGCCCGTTTCGGCCAGTGGCCGTCCTGGGGCAGTGCGATTCTTCTGGACCAGAACGGGCAATATTGAACATCGTCCCACGGGGTGGGTTATCAACAATCCTGGTGTTCCAAGGAATACCTGGTGGGATGATGTTTTGGCTCAATTCCCTGACATCCTTGAGGCGGCGGGGTGACCACTGTGGCCGAGGTGGCACAGGACATCCTGGACTTCGCCGTCGCGGCCCTCGGCCCGCGGGCCCCGGTTCGGCAATTCCTAGCGGCCGGAATCGTGGCGTATGACTGCGAGCAAGTGTCAGTTTCGTGGGCGGCGAGAGGTCTCTACCCGTCCGAGACCTTCCCTGCCGCCACTACATTGCCAGCCAAGCGGCCGTTGGTGACGGTGACGGACTTCCTCCTCGAGACCGTCCGGTGCGTCCCCAACATCAACTCGGAAGCCGAAGCGTTTCCCGATCCCATCGACCTCACCATGACGGCTATCGAGATCATGACGGACGGGGAGACGCTCTACTGCGCCCTTGTGGCAGCTATGCAGGCCGGGACGTTGTTCGGGGGCTGCCGGATGGCAAGCTTGGGCGGAGCGGCCCCGTACGGGCCGAGTGGAGGGATGGGAGGGGTGCGGGTGCCGTTGAGCGTCCAGGTGGGCTGCGAACCCCCACAGGGCAGCTAGGAGAGGAGGCAGCATGGTTGACAGGGACACACCGCCAGGAGACGAGTTTTCGCCGAACCCAAACGGCACTATCAGGATCTGCATCGGGGGGAAGTGCGCCACTTGGCGATGCCCCACCGGGGGGATACTGCGTAAGGCGTACGAGGGGCTCTACGGGCTTGACGAGGCCCGGGATGTTTTTCAGGCGGAGATCGACGCTGAGGCACGGACAGCCTACCGGGAGGCCAACGGCAAGGATCTTCCCGCCGACGTGGAACCGGAGTTGTCCCCTCGCCAGCGTTACCGGATCCACATGGCTGCTCTCGACCGGCGAGGGGAGTGGGTCATCGACCTCTGGCGGGCAGTCTGCACCAAGGAGCCTCCCACCCTAGATGAACTGCCCCCGTGGATGGAGACCACCTCCTTTGCCAACGAGGTGCTGAACCACTGGCAGACGGTCCCAAAAGCGGTCTCTTCGTCCCGCTAGCCGATGGTGAGACGCCTTCGGAGATGTACCGGGTGGGCCTCGGCCAGATCGAGGCCCTCTACCGCGCTCTCTACGATCTCAAGGGCTGGACTCCCCGCCAGGTGGACGAGTGCGAACTCTGGGAGCTGGCCTCACTTCTCATCCGGGATGAAGCCAAGCTCAATGGGCAGCCAAGCCCACGCAGCGGTCTCACGGGTCGGGCACTCCTGGAGGCCCGGGTGCGGGCGGCGAAGGAAGGCCGTCCACCCCCCGAGTTCGGCCCTCAACCTAACCTCGTGAACTAGCCATTATGGCCTCTCTCTCCGAAGACCTCGAACTCAACATTAGTCCCGCGCTGGCCAGCGTTGAGCAACTGGCGAGTGCGCTGGATGCTGCCGTGCAGGCTGCGGGCGCGGGACTGGCAGATGCGCTCTCGACAGCCCTGGGGAGCATCGACCCGAACGCCCTCACGGCATCGCTGACCGAGGCTGTACAGGGAGCCGATACCTCTCTCGCTCTCGCCCCCGATACAGGTGTGTTGGAGTCGGCCATCTCCACGGCCGTTGCTGCGGCAGACACGACCGTGACGATCACGGGCGATGCCTCGGAGGTGACGAGCGAGATCGGATCGGCGGTGGAGGCCGCGCCCAGCACGGTCATGCTGAATGCGGATGGTACGGAGGTCACGGCAGAGGGTGACACGGCGGTGCAGGCCATCGACCCGACGATTGTGCTCCAGGCCGACACGAGCCAACTGGAGGCCGAGGGGAACGCCGCGACCCAGGCTGTCTTCGAGGCGCAGGTCTCCAACGTGGCAGCAGGAGTCGGAAACACGCAGGGCATCATCGCCAGCGGGGCTGAGGTGGCGGGAGTCACGGAAGGGGTCAACGCCCTCACCGGAGCCACCAGAGGGCTCGAGGTTGCCAACGCCGGGCTTGAGGGAAGCGTCGGAGGGGTCACAAGTGCTTTCGGTCCTCTTGGCGTGGCCATCGCAGGTGTGACGGCTATAGGAGCGGGATTCTTCACGGAGGCGGTCAATGAGGAGACCGCAGCGAACCGACTCAAGTTTGTCTTCGGGGATCTGACCGACAGCATCCAGCAGGTCAATGTACCAGCCAATAACTTCAACTTGACAATGCAGCAGATTGCTACCACGACCGGCGCGTCCCTTCCCGGCTTGGAGAACGCGGCTTCTCGGATCGGGGCTATCGGCAACTCGGCCGGTGCTTCGGGCCCTCAGATCGCCGAGACCTCTAAGCAGATCCTCGCCATCGCCACCTACCTTGCTGTGACGAACCCCGCTCTGGGCACGGCTGACCAGATCGCCAACCAGTTGACCAGTACCCTCCAGCGAGGTGGGCGGGCAGCGAGCATTTATGGTCTCTCGCTGCCCACGAAGGAACTCAACGCCCATGCGCAGGCCATTGCTGGGGCGGGCAACGCGGTCACTCAGTTCGACAAGATCCAGGCTGGGGCCTCGATTGTGTCTCAGCAATTGGGGACTTCACTCGGTACCGCCGTGACTCAAGGTGCCAATGAGGCCGCGCTGGCGCTGCCGAAACTGACTGAGGTGCTCAAGGAGACCGTGGCGGCGGTCGGGGCTCCTCTCATCGGCCCGATCACTCGGTTAGTCACCGAGCTTGCTCCCCCGCTGGAACAGATAGCCACCACCATCGGGCATCTGCTTGTATCGGCTGCTCCTCTCGGAGCCGTGCTGGGAATCATCCTCAAGGTGCTGGGGGATCTGATCTCTGTCATTAACGTTGTCCCGATTCCAGTACTAACAGCGGCCGTGACGGCACTCGGAGCGGCATTTGCCCTGAACGCCGTTGCCAACTTTGCTGCTGGCCTGTTCACCTTGGCGGCCAACGCAACGGCCGACGTAGGGGCCATAGGCCTCTTAGATGGGGCGGTGGGGGCCCTGACAGCGGAACTTACTGCCGCAGACTTTGCACTTGGTCCTCTTCTCTTGGGGCTGGGGGCCGCAATTGGATCTTTCGCTGGGGCCTCTGCCGCACTTAATGCCCTTCCCCATGAGTCTCAGGCAGCAGCGGATTCGGCTTCGCTGGCCGTGGCTGGGCTGACATCGAACACACAGCTTGCCACCCAGTCCGCCAGCCAACTCGTGACAGAGCAGGGCGCAGTGAACACCAAGTTGGATGAGACCCAGAACCGGCTGGCGAACCTGAGCAACGTGGACTTCATCATTGGCAGATTCACTGGGTCCACCCGTGACCTCCAGACGAATGTCAAGTCCCTCACGGCCGAGAGCGGAGCTATCAACGATGCCCTGAAGGCCACTTCAGCCGCGGCAGACGGGACGGGAGGATCTTTCCTCGCTGCGGGAGCGGATGCGAAGACATTCGGCGATGCCGTCTCCGCCGCAATCGGCAAACTGGATGACGTCGGAGCCGCTCTCAAGACCGTGGAGTCGGCCAATGCCTCCGCCATCTCAAGCGCCGTCGGCAAACTCCCCGGGGTAGCGGGCGTGGTCGGGGACATCGCCACTGCTATCGATACGGCCGAGAAGTCGACGGCCTCGGGGGCAAACGCGGCCGGGAACGCCATCGCCACGCAGGCCACCCACGCCAAGGATCTGCGGGACGCGCTCGCGGGGGTAAAGACCGCCACAGACGCTCTCAACCTGCTGCGGGCTGGCCCGACGGCGGAGGATGCGGCCAAGGCGGAACTCTCGGTTGCTCAAGCCTTCAGCACCACCCAGAGCGCGGCTCAGCGGGTTCTGGACACCGAACAGGCTCTCGAGGCTCTCCGGGCTGGCCCGACGGCTGCCAATGCCGCTCTGGCACAGGAGAACGTCTCCAAGGCCATCCTGAATCAGGAGAAGGCCACTCTTGCCCTGTCTGATGCTCAAGCCCGGGTGGATCAACTCGCCAAACTCTCCGGGGCTACGGATCGCCAGAAGCAGGATGCGCAGATCGCCCTACAGGAGGCCCAGTTCGGGCTGACCGATGCAACCCGTGCCCGGACGGATGCGGAGGCGGCACAGAAGAAGCTCACGGACGACTCCCTCGCGGGATCGAAGGCTATCACGACCGCCGAGCAGGCCCATACGGACGCGGTGAATGCCCTTGAGGCAGCACAACTGGCCCAACAGGACGCACAGGCTAAACAGACCAAGTTGTTCGCCGATGCCCTGCCCGGATCTGTCGCCTACACCGCAGCCGTCCAAAAGCTCGCCGATGCGGAGGACCACCTGACTCAGGTGGAGAACGCCTCGACCAGGAGCGGAAGCGCGGCTGCCAAGGCGAAGCAGATAGACACCTCGAACGCCGGGATCCTAGCCGCACTCTCCAAGAGTTTCGATGACACCCTCACCCTTGAGCAGAAGTTCTTCGACAACGTCGGCAAGATCAGCGGCGAGGGCGGCCAGGCCCTTGTGGACCAACTTATCGCGCTTGGTCCCAAGCAGGGAGCGGCCGAAGCGGCGGCACTCGCAACCGCTACGCCGATTGTGCTTCAGGGTATGGAGACGAAGGCTGAGAAGCTCCAGGACGCCGAACGTCTGCACGCCGACCAGATCGGTACGGCGTTCGGCGGGGCTCTGGACGCTTCGCTGATCCGCCAGTTCCAGACCGAGTTGACCAACGAACAACAGTTCTTCGCCAACGTGCAGAGGATATTCGATGAAGGCGGAGCGCAGCTCGCCGCTAGGTTGACAGCTCAAGGGCCAGCCCAAGCGGCAACTCTCGCCAAGGCCATCGCGGACGGCGGCCCGACGGTCGTAAAGGGGCTGGAGTCCGAGATTGACCAAGTCTCGGCAGCGCAGCAGAAGCTGACCGATGAGAACAGTACCCTTGGCAAGTCGTCCTCGGCACTGGGAGCCTCCATCGCTGCGGGTATCGCCAAGGGGATCACCTCCAATACGTCCACGATCTCGGGTGCCCTCGGCGTGACCCTTACGGACTCCCTTGCGGCTGCCAACAAGCAGATCGGAGCCAAGTCCCCGTCGACCGTGTTTGCTGAGGGCCCGGGGCGCAATATCGCCCTCGGTTTGGCGCTCGGCATCACGGACAACGCATCCGTGGTGTTCGCCTCCCTGAACGATCTCCTGGCGAGCACGGTGGAGGTAGCGTCGGGCGCTGTCTCCGCTGCCAAGCTTGTGGGTGCCGCGGGTGTAGCTATCCCGGCTGCTAGCTCAATCGCTCAGGTGCTGGTCGGGCCAGCCACGCCTTCCCCAGCGAACTCGGGTGTGCCCAGCATCGTGAACCACTTCAACCTTCCTCCGATCCAGGATCCGAATGCACTGGCCTTCGCCATCTCGACCCGCCAAGCCACTGCGGCGACACGCTGATGGAGCGCTACCTTGCCTTCGAGAACGTGGAAGTGGGTAACGCCGACCGGGTAGCCTCCTATCTCCGTCGTGGCCTTGCGGGATCCATAGCGGGTATCGTGGGAATCGGGGGATGCGACTGCACCGCCATGGGGGGTCCGTTCGTCTCTCCCCTCTCGGATCCAGCGCCCTGGTACTACTCGACCCGTCCCGAGTCGGTGGATTTCCTCGGCTTCCTCCCTGACCTGATCGACATACCTCCGGTGGTTGCCCGATCGGTCAAGGCACGGGCTGGGGGAGGACAAGTCCTGGGGCCTCTCGCCAACAAGGGCAGGACCGTGCTGGCCTCCGGATGGCTCTATGCAGCCTCCAAACAAGGCATGGACTACGGGCGGTGGTGGATGGACTTCACGCTCTCGGGCGGGAATATCATCGGCTTCCTCAATACCACGACGGTCCTATCGGCGTGCAACACTGCTGGGCGCAGCCCACTCCGGTACATGTTCCGCTCGGGAGTGGTGGATGGGGTGTTGGTCGCTCCCGTGGCGGGGTTACCGGAATCGTCCGTGCAGAAGGTCTCGTTTCAGATCGCCTCCGAGTTGGCTTATGTCTTCGAGGCACCGATTACGAAGGCGTCCGGTTCTCTAGCCTCGGCCACGCAGGTATGCGGCTCGTTCCTCGTGGACTTCCCCGGGAGTGCCGCTACCCGGATCACGCTCAATGCTGGCAACTCAGCCGACCTGACGACGACGGTCATTACCGCCATCGTGTCCTCGGGTTCGTGCCCCGGTGCCAATTCCCCGTTCCGCACCTGGACTGTTCCACTCGTGCCAGCCGGCAACACGCTTGTGATTGACGGAGTTTCTCGCAGTGTCACCGTAACGGATAACGCCACGGGAGAAGTGATTGGTGGGTTCGACGCCATCAACACGGCCGGGGACCCGTTCCTCTGGCTCGACATCGGCCTGAGTGCTACCGCGACCTGTATCTGTGTCACCCCGGGAACCGCGGGAGCGGGAGCGACCTACCTGCTCGAGCAGATCAACCGGGAGTTCTAGTGGTCACGCCTCTCGGCATCGGGAACTACCGGGTGTTCATCATGGACCACCCCGGCACACACATCCTCGCTGAGCTTCCCTTCTCCACTCTCACCTTCTCCTACCCGCTGAACGATGTGGGGATCGCCAACGTGAACGTTCCGATCACCGTCGACGCGCTGGAGTCCAACCCCTTCGCCGCAGTGATCCCGATCCTCGAGCCCTACGTCTACCAGCTCGCCATCTACCGCAACGACGCCGTGCCGGTCTGGTACGGAATGCTCACGGACCTCACCTATACCATCGACGCTCTCGCTATCGAGGCTCGGGACTACGCCCATATGCTCGAGCGACGGTTCTTCAAGACGGGATTCAACCTCACCGAAGACCTCGCTCTGATCTTCGACTCCCTCATCGGCGATGTGGTGACGACCGATACGACCTTCGGCTTCGCTGCTGCCAACACGGGGGTGAACAGCGGGATCGTGGGAAACAGATCGGTGAACGTGCTGGACTACAACCGGGCCGCCGATGCCTTCCGGGAGCTCGCCAGTAGCGGTGTGGATTACGCCATGTTCCTCAAGGAGATGCGCTACGGGGGCCGGATCACCATTCCGAACGCCATGTGCGTCCTCTACGATGATGCAGTAACCGATCCCTCCCTGAAACTAATGGGACTCAACCTCTCCACTCAGGTTGTGGTGAAGGGGGGAGGCTCTCCGCCTCCCATCGGGATCGCGTCTGTTCCTGGCCCCCCCACGGGGTTCGACACCCACGGACTGGTGCAGACGCAATACACGGACCTCACCGTCTTGGACGATACCTCGGCTGCTGCCGCTGCTGCCGTCAGGCTCCAGTTCTCCAATCCCACTCCGCACCAGTTAACGGTCACGCTTGTCACGGGGGCTCCCTTCACCCTGGAGGCGTACTTGACTGCCCTCACCCCCGGTCCCCGGATCGACGTGGCTATCCAGGTCGGCTACCGTTCTCTCTCTGCCCAGTACCGGCTACAGAAGATCGATGTGTCATCGACCGACACGGAAACGGAGAAGATCACCTTGACCCTCATTCCGCTGGTGGTTGTGTGAGCTTCACCGGGCTACCCCAAGAGTTCCCGGCCTATGTGGCGGCGCTTGAGCAACGTATCCGGGCGCTTGAGAGCCGCACGGTCTCCTCCACGGGAGGCGCTCACTCTCACAACGGATCTGGGACCAACTCAACCATCGTGGCAGGCCAGGCGGATGCTGTTGCTCCTGTTGCCTCGGGTGAACGTTCGACTGCTGGCGGGGATGGTGCGATTGCTTCGGCAGACAGGGCTACGGCCTACGGGGCCGTCTCGAATGCGTTGGCCGTCGGAACCTTCGTCGGGGGGTTTGGAGCCTATGCGGATCAAGTGGGCGGAGTGTCGGTTGGCGCTGCGGATGGTCTCGGGGCTGGATCACCGACCGTCGAAGCTCCGGAGGGAGTGAGCATCGGCACTGCTGCTCACGTCAACACCGGACACGACGCATCGGTAGCGTTGGGCTACTTCAGCAACTCCACCGGCTCCTATCAGATCCAACTTGGTTCGGGCTGGGGAACGGGTGGGCGGGCCGGGATCGCTCCCCACCGTGCGCTCATCGGTGCTCCCAACACGGCCATCGCTGATGCGGATCTCGTGGACGGCCAGATCAGTTTCTACCTGGACGAAGGGGGCAACACCCTCACGGTCAAGGTCAAGTACTCGACCGGGACCGTCAAGACTGGGACGGTGGCGCTTGTCTGAGGAACGCTTTCTGTCTGGGCGGGATCTGGTGGTGCTCGCCCTCGGGACCTTCCGTGCAGTCCGGCTGCTCTCGAAGGATGACCTGCCTCCCGTAAAGGCCATGCGGAACCGCTTCATCGCTTGGGTGGGAAAGGACTCATCTCTCGTCACCGAGGAAGATGGTGAGTGGGAACTCTGCCCGTGGTGTATCTCGGTTCACGTAGCATGGGCGCTGGTGTGCCTCGCTACCCGCAAGCCCCCGTGGCGGCTCGGCTTCCGGGACTGGATGCTGGTGGGGGCTCTAAGCGCCTCCACGGGCCTGCTGAGCACGGTCGACAGTGCAATGGGGCGACTCGGGCAGATGTGAGCAGGATCGTGGGAGACTGAGGACATGCCCATTCTGGTAGTGGATGTCTTCGAGGGCAACGGTCAGATCGACTGGGCCACAGTCAAGGCAGCGGGCGTCTCGGCCGCCATTCACAAGGCGACTCAGTACCGGGTGGATGCTCTCTTCACCCAGCACCACGCGGACATTCCCGGCGCGGGACTGCACCACGGCTGCTACCACTTCATGGCCTACGACGTGCCGATTGCCCAGCAGGTCCAGTTGTACACGGGCACCATCGGGACCCCGGGATGCTTCGGGTGGGTGATTGACTTCGAGCGCTACAACGGCATGCTGCCGACGCCGGCTCAACTCTCTACGCTCCTGAGCCTGCTGCCCCCCGGTCCGGTTCTGCTGTATGGCAACAAGGGAGACCTCGCCACGCTCGGGACAGCCTTCAACGGGAAGGTGAAGGTGTGGCTGGCCGACTATGGGGTGAACGACGGCAAGCCCCACGGTGATCCCGCGGTGGTCCGGGCCTCCACCCAGTTCCCGGCCTCGGATGTGCTCCTCTGGCAGTTCACGTCGAAGGGTGCCGTGGATGGGATCGGGGGCTACGTGGATGTGTCCATGTGGCTCGGCACCGACGCCGAGTGGGCTGCCTACGTGGGAGAGTCTCAACCTGTGGTTCAGCCTTCGGGAGAGGAGGACTACGTGCTTAGTTTCGTCCATCCATACGACGGCCCGTGGAAGGGCTACCAGTACCGTACCGACCCCTCCGGGGCGGTCTACGTGTTCGACGCATCGGGCCACCCGGACGGGAATGCCCAGACCTACTTCGGGGGCCTGAACACCCACGTTGGGGATTGGCATGCTGGCGCTGGGCAGCCCAACGGGCCACCGTTCATGTTCGGCCCGCTCCCCGACGGCAATTGCTACTACTTCGTCACGCAGGACGCCGCGGGGCAACTCCACTATTACGGGCCGTTCGGCCCCAAGCCCGGAGCAGTCCACTCCTAGCGAAGTAGTCGGGGCTACGCCGCGGGAGGCTCGAAGCGGGTCTCCACGTCATCGAGCCAGCGCCGGAGTTCCTCCAGGTCGAGCCAGATCCCGGCTCCACCTTGAGGGGCCGTGGTCCAGCGCTTCCGCCCTCGCCGGATGGCCTCTCGCAGCCCCATCACCTCCCCGGGCGGGAAGGGATCAACCAGATCCCGGATGCGGTGCAGCGAGAGGCCGAGGTCCAGCAGGCGGTGGATCGCCCTCGCCAGGAGAAGGTCTCCGCTGGAGTAGAGCCGCTGGGAGCCGGAGCCCTGAGCCTCGGCGACCGACGGCCGCAAGATCCCGGTTCGAGCCCAATAATCCATTTGGCGGTAGCTGATCCCTGCGAGGCGACACAGGACCGGTCCCCGGTAGATCCCCGGCTCGGGCCTGCTGAGAGTGCGAATGTCCACACTTGGCATTCTAGAGTGCCTGGCCAGCATTGCCCCGGAATGTCGGTCTCTAAGTCGCTTTGTCTACAAGTCTCCAATGGATGGCCCTGGGCACTCCGGGCACTACCTCGCCTATGATGTGTAGGGATGCGTCGAGATACCTACATGATGGCGCCAAATAGATTTGTAGACAAGGGGATACAGGATGCCAGGAGTAGATTTGTCGACAAGTAGCCTCCTGGTTTCCACGCTCACGGACCTACAGCGCAGGGTGCTCCGGGCCGTGGCGGACCCGGGCGTGGAGCACTTCGGCACGGCCTTGGCACGGAGCGCCGGGATCAGGGCAACGAGCGTCTACGTGGTCCTGCGACGGCTGGAGGATCTGGGGCTCGTGCGGGAGACGTGGCTCGCGGAGGCCGAGCCGGACGCCAGAGGGCATCGCCACCGACGGGCCTACACGCTCACGGAGTACGGGGTGGAGCAGATCGATTTGTCTCCAAGTTGACCGAATCGTTGCGACTGATTACCATTACGCGCCATGGATGAGGATTGGTTGTCGTCCCGGGCCACAGCGAAGCGGATCGGCGTCCACGTGGGCACGCTCCGCAGGTGGGCCAACGAGTCACCGCCGCCGGAGGATGTTGCGTTCCAGATGCGTGGCAAGCTCTGGCGCTGGACCCCCGACATGGAGGCCATACGCCGGTGGGTGGCGGGATTGAGCCGAACCCCATGATCGTCCCAGCCGGAATCCCAGCCGCCCGAAGGAGGGCCCCATGATCCATCTCGTTGCAGCCTTGCCCAGCGTCCCCATCCACTGCGGGGCGAACCAGTTGATCAACGACGCTTGGTGGGTCCTCAAGGGCCTGATCACCCTCGCCTGCCTGGGCTTCGTCCTGTGGACCGGCGTCACATCCAAGCCGAAGTGGAGTTTCCTCCCCCTGATCGGAGCCCTCGCCATCTCGGGCATCGTGTTCTACTCGACCGTGCTCGGGGGAGTGTTCACCCTCGGGAACTCGGCCCAGCAGACTCTGACCTCCGCTGGCTTCAACGCCCAGCCGACCGACTTCGGCGCTCCCACGGGTTGCTGAGATGAGCCATGGTCGCAACTGGACCGAGGCCCTCCGCTTCCCGCTGGTCCTGGGCAAGCTGGGGCGCTGGACGATGCCGTTCACCCTCGCTCTGACCCAGCTCGCAGCCTTCATCGGCTCCTTCGTGGCGCTCCTGGTGACTCGCAGCGCCTGGGGGGCGTTCCTCCCCGGCATCGCCCGCCTGACGATCCTGATCGCCGTCCCGAGCACGCTCGCTTGGGCAACCCGCTACCTGCGCCTTGAGGGCAGGGGACTCGCCGGGATCCTGGTCGGGTACGGCAGCTACTACCTCTCCCCGAAGCGGGGGATCTACAAGGGCCGTCCCTACCGCCAGCCACGGGGGCAGGCACATCACGCCCGGGGTGAGCGTCGGCACCGCTTGGCCTTCCGGAGCGCCGCGTGAGGGGTTGGATCGCAGTCGATCTGGACGGCACCCTCGCCGAGTACCACGGGTGGAAGGGGGCACTCTCT
>Ga0307471_100000112_pt1 | contig 38378 bp, 35 predicted proteins | sample atmos_gasesAM3C__2_FD_204566 | JGI IMG/M metagenome (GOLD analysis project Ga0307471, IMG submission 204566) | Hardwood forest soil microbial communities from Morgan-Monroe State Forest, Indiana, United States - atmos_gasesAM3C_515 | ecosystem: Environmental > Terrestrial > Soil > Temperate... | reverse complement strand
GCGGCGAATACGTTTCGGTTTACGTTTAATTCGCAATATTCCCGAATCTTTCGCCCAACCTGGTACTGGTTTGGACTATTTGATCTGTTGAAGAGCGACCAACAGGACCTGAGCCTGCGGACGACATACGGTGGAGGGCTAGGCAAACAGATCGTGCGTACGGACCGTAGCCTGTTCGGCTTGGGGGGCGGGCTAGTATATTCGCGGGAACACTATTCCACGGGACCCGGCCCGCAGCCGTACACAAACAGCTTGGAAGGGTTGATCGGCGCGAAGTATGTCACATTTCGCTTCAAGACTTTGGATGTGAGTTGGAACGGCCAGATGTTTCCCAGCATCACGGATGCAGGCCGCGTGCGGTTCAGCACGACCGGCAGCATAAAAATCGAGCTGGTGAAGGACCTGTATTGGAATTTCCAATTGTACGAAAACTACGACACGCGGCCGCCGGTCAGTGCGCCCAAGAATGATTTCGGCCTGACCACGTCACTCGGCTGGAAATTCTAAAAGAATAGTTGCCAATGCCCAGCGACCAGCGACCGGAAGGAATTGACTGCGATCCATGCGTTTCGCCGGATTCAACGCAATGCTTTATGGAAGAGGTTGGCAGCACCGGCTATGTTCTTCATGAATTCGGCAGGGACGTTGTGGCGCTGCTGAAGGTACTCGGGGGAATTGTAGGTGAGCCAAACCCTGCCACCCGCGTCCTGCCAGATGAGAGCTTTCAGAGGCAAATCAATCGCGAGGGTCGGAGAGGCGACCATCAGAGGCGTGCCCGCTTTAGGGCTGCCGAAGATCAGCAGTTGTGTGGGAGGCATCCGCAGACCGTTTTTTTCGGCCTCGCCGCTGTGATCCACGTGACAGAAGATCTCGAGACCGTGCTCCACGAGAACCGCTTCGAGCTTCTTGGCGGTTTCCTCAACCGAGTAAGGACTGCTGAGGTGGATGAGCCCGTTGTCCGATGAAAGAGTCACGTGTAGTCTCCAATACAACAGCGGAACCGCATGAGCGGGGAGATGCGGTTTCCGGTGCAACCTGTTAGAAGCAATTCAGAAGCGTGAGGTTACCGGACGCCTCGGGATTGTGGCTAGCAAGTTTAGGGAGTCGGCGTGGTGGCAAAGGCGAGCGTGAGGAGCGTTTTTTGCTCGAGCTCGTGGGCCTTGGCGGATCCCGTGGCCGGGCTGGCGCTGGCGGAGCGCTTGACCGAGCGCACACGAAGATTCCTGGCCTGGGCGATGCGCTCGAGGCGAGGCAAAACGTAGAAAAGCGCGCCCATGTTCGCGGGCTCTTCCTGGACCCAGACGATTTCGCGGGCATTGGGATGGGTTTCGATGGCCGCAGCGATTTCCGTTTTCGGGAGGGGATAGAGCTGATCCAGGAAAAAGATGGCGGTCGTCGTATCGTTACGGCGGCGGCGCTCGGCGCGGAGTTCGTGGCCGACCTTGCCGCTGGCGATGAGGATGCTCTGGGCGTCGGTGACTTCGCGATCGGGCACAAGTGTGAGGAAGCGGGGGCGCTCGAATTCTTCGATGGTGGAACTGGCGTCAGGATGGCGGAGCATGCTCTTCGGCGTGAAGGCGATGAGCGGCTTGCGCCACAAACGGCGGGCCTGGCGGCGCAGGAGATGGAAATACTGGGCGGCGCTGGAAGGCTGGCAAATATTCATGTTGCCCTCGGCGGCAAGCTGCATGAAACGCTCGATACGCGCACTGGAGTGCTCCGGACCCTGGCCTTCGTAGCCGTGCGGCAGCAGAAGAACGAGGCCAGTCGGCAGGCCCCATTTGTCTTCGCTGGCGCTGATGAACTGATCGATGATGATCTGGGCGCCGTTCACGAAATCGCCGAACTGCGCTTCCCAAAGCACGAGACCTTCAGGATAGTCGCGGGAAAAGCCGTATTCAAAGCCGAGGCAAGCCGCTTCAGAAAGCGAGGAATTGTGAACTTCGCAGAAAGCCTGTTGCGGCGACAGATGCGCGAGGGGGAGATATTCCTGCTCGGTTTGCGTGTCAACCAGAACGGCATGGCGCTGATTAAAGGTGCCACGCTGCGAATCCTGGCCGGTAAGGCGAACGGGATTCCCTTCGAGGACGAGCGAACCATAGGCCAACAGCTCGGCAAAGCCGTAATCGATGGGGCGCTTGCCGTGGCCCATTTCGTTGCGTTGATCGAGCAGTTTCACGATTTTCGGGTGGACGTGGAAGCCGGCCGGGCTACGCACGAGGCCATCCGTGATTTCCGCCAACTTTTGGCGAGTTAAACCGGTATCCACTTCAAAGGCGGGATTGTATTTGCCGTAGTTGTAGGGAGACCAGTAATCCGGCAGCTTACGCAGTTGTGGGATTTTGGTGAGTTTTCCAGCCTTGCGCTGCTCTTCCTCATATTCCTTCTTGATCGCGTCGGCGATGGGCGTCGCATTGATGCCGCTGTGCTGGGCATAAATTTTCCAGAGCGGTGGATGGCTCTTGATGCGTTCGTAGAGGCGTGGTTGCGTGATCGTGGGATCATCCACTTCGCTGTGGCCATGGCGGCGGTAGCCGACGAGGTCGACCACGACGTCGGAGCTGAATTCGGCGCGGTATTCGGCGGCGATGCGACCAACGCGCACGACCGCGTCGGGATCCTCGGCGTTGACGTGGAAAATGGGCATGCTCTGGCGGCGGGCGATGCTCGAAGCGAAGCGCGAGGAATGCTCCTGCGCAGGGCGGGTAGTAAAGCCGATGAGATTGTTGACGATGATGTGAATGGTGCCACCGACGGAATAGGCCGCGAGGTCGGCCAGGTTCAGCGTTTCCGCCAAAACACCCTGCCCGGCAAAGGCCGCGTCGCCGTGCATGACGATGCCCCAGACTTTGTTGAGTATCTCCTTGGACTGATTAATTTGCGCGCCACGCACGCCATGCCGGGTAAGCTTGGCCCGGGCGCGGCCCATGGCCACGGGATCAACTGCCTCCAGATGACTTGGATTGGAGACCAGGTGAATGTTGAGCGTCTTTCCGGCAGAGGTGGTGTACGTGCCGGTAGCGCCGACGTGATATTTGACGTCCCCGGCACCGAGGACGCTGCGGGGATCGACGTCTTCGAACCCGGCGACGACCTGGTGCGCGGGCTTGCAGGCAATGTGGGTCATGACATTGAGACGGCCGCGATGACTCATAGCCATGACGGAATCGACCCCACCCAGATCGCCGACGGCGTCGAGGATGGAATCGAGCAAGGGAATGAGTGAGGTTTCGCCTTCCAGAGAGAAACGCTTGCTGCCGAGATAGCGGCTCTGGAGGACCTGCTCGAACAGATCGGCGCGGACAAGGCGTTCGAGAACTTTTTCCTGGTTGACCTCGAACTCGGGACCCTCGATGCGCTCGGCAATCCAGCTGCGGCGGTCGGGCTCGGGGATGTGCAGGAACTCGACGCCAATCGTGCCGCAATAATAGCGGCGTGCTTCTTCCGCGAATTCACCGGAAAGGCCCTGAAGGTCGGGGCACTTCAGGGCAGCGAAGAATCCCAAGGGATCAAGGGTAGCTTCGTAGAAGCCCCAGCGGCGAAAGAGGTAAAAAATACGTTCGCGCTCGGCGTGGCCGGCGCCATCGAGCGCAGGGGGTTTCTTCGATGATTTCGGGAGTTTTTCGGGAGCGAGTGTGACATGGTTAGCCATGGTTGTTGTGTATAGACCTTCTATTTTGCCATAAGAATGCAAAGCGTGATGCGGGATCGCTGGTCTCTCGTTGAAGAGGGATAGGAAGTAGACAAATTGGGGCTTTTCCCCTGCCCATGGAGAGGCAGACTGGCGCGGGGACGAAACACGATGACGGAGCCTAAGATTTACCGCGCTTCACGGGAACAGATCGAACAGGCATTTGCAATCGTTCAGGAGTATTACGCAGCGGCGAGCGTAATCGTGCGAGAGGAGCACGGCGAATTTCAGCGGCAGTATTTTGGAGAGGGCACTGGCGTCTGGCTGGCTGAAGAAGATGGCGCCGTTGTTGGGTGTATCGCGCTGAGGGAGGCATACGGGCATCCCGGTTGCGGAGAAATCAAGCGTTTGTATGTGCGGCCTGAGCATCGGAGGCACGGCATCGCCGAGCAGTTGTTGGAGGCGCTAGAAAGCTATGCCCATGAGTCTTGCTACGACTTTCTGTTGTTAGACACGACCGAGGAGATGGTCGCGGCGCAGCGATTTTACGAACGTCGAGGCTATCAACGATGCACCCGTTACAATGACAATCCGCAGGCGACCATTTTCATGAAAAAGAAACTCTGACGCACGCGGTCGCGTTTCCGGGGCCCGAACGCCGCAATGGCAAACAGAGAAAAGCACCGATCTCATGGTTCGGCGAGGCTCACCACAAGGGATCGGCCGCTACACAAGAAATCCAGGGCGCTGACATAAAAGCTAGCGCTACAGGGGAGACGAGGGAGTTCTATTCGGGGGCGAGGCTGCATCGAGCTGAAAGATGCGTACGAACATCGGTAAAATCTCGTGGTTCCGCGAAGTACCATTTCTCGGGTAAACTATAGGCGGTCTCATAGTTGGCCTGGCACGAGGAGAGGAATTTTCTCGGGAGCTAAAGCCCAATTTATTGGGGCTCTCGTTTGTCGGAGCTAAAAGCTCCGACCCCCTAAAGAGTGTCATTGAGAGGGCTGGTAGTGATTCCGGGGGCTGGGGTTCCCGCATCTAAAGTTCAGAGAGTATTTCAACAGGGGAAGGAATGCCCGTACCGATATCCCAAGCGTGGACGGTTGCAAGTTACGTCCTGACACAGAAGTTTAAGGGCCGCAAACGGTACCCGCTGGTGCTCATGCTGGAGCCGCTGTACCGCTGCAATCTGGCGTGCGCGGGGTGCGGAAAGATACAGTATCCGGCGCATGTGCTGAAGCGCGAACTCTTGCCGGAGGAGTGCTTCAAGGCCGTGGACGAGTGCGGCGCGCCGATGGTCTCCATCCCGGGCGGCGAACCGCTGATGCACTCGCAGATTGAAAAGATCGTCGAAGGCCTGGTGGCGCGCAAGAAGTACATCTACCTGTGCACGAATGCCCTGTTGCTGAAAGAAAAACTGCATTTGTTCCAGCCTAGTAAGTATCTGACCTTTTCAGTGCACCTGGACGGACAAAAAGAGCACCACGACTTTTCCGTCTGCCGCGAAGGCGGGTTTGAACTGGCTGTGGAAGGCATTAAAGCAGCCCTGGCGCGGGGATTCCGCGTGACGACGAATACCACGCTATTTGACGGGGCGGACCCGAAAAGCGTCCGGGCTTTCTTTGACGAAACGATGGAACTGGGGGTGGAAGGCATGATGCTTTCGCCCGGCTATTCCTACGACAAAGCGCCAGACCAGAAGCATTTTCTGGGCCGGGCGCGCACCAGGCGATTGTTCCGCGCCATGCTGGCGAACCGGAAAAAGACCTGGCAATTCAATCAATCGCCGCTTTTCCTGGAATTCCTGATGGGCAAACAGGACTTCAAGTGCACGCCCTGGGGCATGCCGACCTACTCGATTTTTGGCTGGCAAAAGCCGTGCTATTTATTGCAGGACGGATACGCGGAGACATTTTCGGAGCTGATGGCCGAGACAGAATGGGCCAGCTACGGCACGGAATCGGGCAATCCGAAGTGCGCCAACTGCATGGTGCACAGCGGTTATGAAGCTTCCGCAGTGGACTACACGTTTAGCTCCCTGAAGGGATTTCTGGCGACCGTCAGAGCGACCTTTTCGTCACGGTATGACGATCCGGGTGCGATGGAATTGTTGAACGAGGAAGTGAAGCCAGTTCATTCTTATAACCCACTGGTTCAGATTGAAGGGAAGTCTACGAAGCTTGCGGAGACACGGACATGACCGGGCCGCGGCATGCGGATCGCCCGGAGCACACGCTGCAAGCGGATCAGCTCGAAGTAGCACCAGGTACGGCGCACGAAACCCTGCAGGGCTGGGTCCCCCAGCTAGCAAGCGAGGCGGAATTGCGGGAAGCCCTGGAAAAGGCGTTCGATTATCGCGGCGATGTCACCATAACCCGGAAGGATGGCACAAAACTCGAAGGATACATCTTCGATCGTGTGACTGGGGACACCCTGGGTAGTTCCTTCATCCGCCTTTTACCCAAAGAAACCAACCAACGCGTCAAAATTACGTATGCAGAGATTGCGGCCCTCGCTTTTACCGGTCGGGATACGGCCGCGGGGAAGAGCTGGGAAGCCTGGGTGAAGAAATATTGGGAAAAGAAGGGCACAGGTGATGAAAATCTAAGCCTTCAGCCGGAGTCGCTGGAGGAGTAGAAGACGAAGAGAAGTAGACCGCAGATTAGGGCCAAGCCATTACATTTCAGTGGGTTACCATTTTCAGAAGGGTGGGGTGTGTTTGCACTCCGTGGTGGACAATAAGCCCTTTCCTGTGATAGTGTTAGGTATAGCGTTTGTTGCTCTTGTCTTACCTTTTGACTCGTTCAGGGGGCTGCGAGAAGCAAGCCGCAGCCCTTTTTTTCGGGCTAGAGGCAGTTGCGGAGCTTGGGAAACCAGGAACCGGGACCAAGAGAGGCAAAGCAATTTCAATATCGAGGTCTAGCAGTGAAGGAACAAGGAACAGTGAAGTGGTTCAATGCTTCGAAGGGCTACGGGTTCATCCAACGCCAGACCGGGGAGGATGTATTCGTACACTTCTCCGCGATTCAGATGGACGGATACAAGTCTCTGAACGAGGGTCAAGCGGTGGAATTTGAAGTCAAGAAGGGCCCGAAGGGCCTTCAGGCTGAGAACGTCACAAGCCTCTAGCCTGTAGATTGGAGAGGTCCTCGAGGGGTCGAGGGCCTCTCGCCTTCAAGAAGTCGTAAGAGACGAAAACAGAAGCAAGCGGTCAAGGAGGAAGTTGTGCAAGTAATGCAGGAAGGGCAGACCATCAAGCATGAAATCTACGGCCTGGGCATCGTCACCGCTTCGGACACGGAGCGCACCGCGATCGATTTCGACGATCATGGGCCAAAACTGTTCGTAACTAGCATTTTCAGCGCCGAGCTGATCGGTGAAGCGCCGGCCACTCCACCCAAGACCAAGCGCCGCCGGAAGGCGTCCACGGCAGCAAAAGCCAGCAAGAAGGCAGCAGCAGCTAGTCGCTAGTTTGATGCAGTGAATTCCCGCCTGAAGTGACCCCGGATCAAGCGCCAGAAATGGCGCAGGGGTGTCCCTCGACGGGACTTTTTACGTTCGTGTTCCACAAGGAACGTGCTGCATCCCACCTGAGTAGTTCGCTTCAGGCCACTAACGGTTTGATCATGTCATTCTCACCGTGGGCAAGGCGAGAGGGCGGTGCCGTTTACGGAGTGGACGATTCGGACGTCGAAGTAGCTCGCGAAAAGACAAAACGAAGAGCTAACGTATAGCCGATTCGGCCTGGTCGAAGGCGTGGTAGGAAGAGCGAACCAGCGGGCCAGCTTCGACGTGTTTGAAGCCCAGGTGTTCGCCGAGTCGCTTGTATTCTGCGAACTCGTCCGGGTGCACGAAGCGGTTTACAGGCAGGTGTTCGCGCGTGGGCTGGAGATACTGGCCGAGGGTAAGGATGTCCGTACCCTGAGCGGCGAGTTCCTGCATCGTTTCGAGGACTTCGTGCTTTTCTTCCCCAAGACCCAACATCATGCCGGTCTTCGTAGGAACGTCCGGGCGGGTGGCTTTCGAGCGGCGCAGCAATTCCAGGGAACGCTCGTAGAGCGCGCCCTTGCGCACCTGGCGATAGAGGCGCGGCACGGTTTCGGTATTGTGATTGAGGATATCGGGCTTGACGGCCAGGACGATATTCAGCGCGTCCCAATCGCCGCGAAAATCCGGGATCAGAACTTCGACTTTGCAGCCCGGGACGCGCTTGCGAATCTCTTCAATGGTGCGGGCGAAAATGCGGGCGCCCCCATCGGGTTGATCGTCGCGATTGACGCTGGTCACGACGGCATAACGGAGGCCCATGTTGGCGGCCGCTTCGGCAACTCGTAGAGGTTCTTCTTCATCCGGCGGGCCAACCGGCTTGCCAGAGGGCACGGCGCAAAAGCCGCAGGCGCGCGTACAGATATCCCCAAGAATCAGGAACGTGGCTGTGCCATGCTCCCAGCATTCGCCCATGTTGGGGCAGCGCGCCGATTCGCACACGGTGTGCAGGTCAAGAGTGCGCATGATGCGCTTCAGGTTCTGGTAGCGCTCACCGCCGAAGAACTTCACGCGCAGCCAGTCCGGCCGCGGGTGCGCGCCAGGAGGCGGAACATCCGGCGCCGGGCCATTGATGATGTTAAAAGGGGAAGCCATTGTTGTAGTTCAAACGCTTATTTTACGCGGTTATTTCTGGGCAAACAAACTGTTAGGTCAGGGGAGCGAAAGAGCTGCTACGGCTTCGAGGAGTCGGTTGTGTCTCCCGTGCGATGGTCGGAGATCTGAAAGCGCAAAAAAGCGTGGACGGCGCGAAGCGCTTCGGGATCGTTAGCGGTAATCAGGATGCGCCCCCCGCGTTCCGTGTCTACCAACTTGTACTGAATCTTGGCGCGGAGTGATTTCATTTCCGCGGTTCCGGGAGGATTCTGGGCATGGATGAGCATGGGGATAGAGAAATCGCCGGCCTCAAACATGGTCAGAATGTGGGCAAAGTGAGAGCGAATGGCGTCGCGACTCGCGGTGTCGTGTGCGTCGGCAGCGTCGGCCTCGATGGCACCGCCATCCGTGTAGATGCGGAAATGGTGCACGGTTTTCTCGTGGGAAAAGCCCATGTGCTGGTCCCCGCGTTCGCCAACACCCTCCTGAGGATTGTCCGCTTTATCGCTGCCTTCCTTCTGATGCATGGGGCAGGTGGATTTTTCCGGAGCCGGTGGTTTCTCCTGCAAGGCCGAGGCAAGTAAGGCATACAAAAGAATTGCAGAGGCCCCCAAAAGGTTCATGGCGTAAAGAATCCTTTCTCGGAAGCGGGAAATCGGCGGTTTCCTACAACCGCCTTCAGGATTCCCCATTTGGCATAACAACCGAGGAATGGGTTTCAAGGTCAGACAAACCATTAGACGCAAGAGGTCAAGGAAGAAAGTGGTGCCGCGGACAATTAAGAGCAATCAGAAGGGCTGGCGGGAGGAACGCACGAAATCGCGCAGGACGGTGACGTTGGGGCCGTAAGCGCCGATGCGGCCAGCGTCCACGGGCAGGCCGAGGACCTCCGCAAGCTCAAGATCAACGCCCGCATCATCGAGTTCCGACAAGCTGAATCCTGCGGCAGGCAGCACGCGGTTCAAACCCGTGGGATAGACGGGCCGCGGAGGGCGGCGGCGCTGCCAGGGGCGGCGCGCCAATTCGTAGAACTGCTTCCAATCGCGTTTGTGCCAAGTGTTCATTCGTGCCACTAAGTCCAAGCCTAACGCTTAGATGCAGTCCAGGGTGGGAACGTTCGCTCCACCAAAGGCGGCATCGGGTAGTACGCCTGCGCCAGAAGAGCAGCGCAAGTTGTACTCTTCATACATCCCAGGCGAGAAGGAGCGAATCAAAATCTTCGCCTAGTGTTTCAAACACGTCACCCCGCTTAATGTTTCGGCCAGAAGAGGCGACGGAAGGGCGCCGTTGAAACGCGGCGGCTCGGGAAATGCGAACATTGCAAAAGTGAAGCCGCCTGCTTGAACGCGGGGATAGTACATGGAACAAGTCGGGATGACCAGAAAAATTGTGAGGGGCTGTGTAAAAGGCCCTAGGCACAAAAAGAGCGCACCTCGAGCCGCAAACTTAGAAATAGTGAAAGGGAGGAATTACCAGCGGTTGCCGCGGTCTCCGCGATCGCCGCGATCACCGCCGCGACCTCCGCCTCCGCCTCGTCCACCACGGTCGCCGCCACGGCCACCGCCGTATCCACCACGTCCACCGCCCCCGCCGGAGCGTTCTGTCTGCGGACGCGCTTCATTGACAACCAGGTTCCGTCCCCCGAAGTTTTGACCGTTCAGCGACGTGACGGCGCGATCGGCGTCTTCATCGTTGGAAATTTCGATGAAAGCGAAGCCGCGCGACTGACCCGTGAAACGATCTCGAATAAGACTGATAGCTGAAGGATTGACACCTACCTGCCCGAACCATTCCTGCAATTGCTCTTCAGAGGCATTGAACGGGAGATTACCGACGTAAAGCTTCTTCACCTGCGGACTCCTTTTGCCCGGAACCTAGCCACGATTGCGGAGCGAGCTGAAACACCTAGACCGCCGGAGAGGCAAACCGGAGGGCGTGCCGCGCAAGGCGGGAGGCAGTTCAGTGGTCCCGTGAATGGTCTCGAAAAATGCCTGGATTTGCAACCAGAAAAGCTTGCGAAGGGAGGGGTGGGACGTACTGGATCTTATATTGACGGGAAAGTACCGAAAGGTGATAGGATTCGCGGCCAAGGGTGGCAATTTGCGCGGCACGATGATGGATTATCCGCTCGTTTTACCTGTGTTTCTCGAGCGGGCAGGTAAACTCTTTGGCAACATTGAGATCGTGTCGCGGAAGCCGGACCGGACCCTGGTCCGCTCCAATTACGGCAGTTTCTATGAGCGAGCTCGCCGGTTGGCAGAAGCGTTGACGAAGCTGGGTTTACGGCGGGGAGACCGTGTCGCTTCGATGATGTGGAACCATGCCGGGCACCTGGAAGCGTTCTTTGGCGTACCCTGCGCCGGAGGCATTCTTCATACGCTCAATCTACGGCTGCATCCCCACGAGATCGCCGGAATCGCCAATCACGCCGGAGACCGCTTTTTGATCGTTGACGATGTGCTGCTGCCGCTGTACGAGAAATTCCGGGAAGACGTGAAGTTCGAGCGGGTGATTGTCGCGCCGTTCGGATTCGACAGCGTGCCGGGGGGCTACCTCAACTATGAAGTGCTGCTGGCGGAGACCACCGGAGATTTTCGCTATCCGGAGCTAGACGAAAACGATGGTGCGGCAATGTGTTTTACTTCGGGCACAACGGGTTTCTCCAAAGGCGTGATTTACACGCACCGCTCGCTGGTGTTGCATTCCATGGCCGAGGCCATGGTGGATACATTTGCCATGAGCCACCACGATACGATGATGCCGCTCGCGCCCATGTTCCATGCCAACGCATGGGGAGTGCCGCACACGGCGGTGATGACGGGGACGAAGCTGGTATTCATGGGCCCGAACGTCGAGGCTGAGGCCGTTCTGGACCTGATGATGTCGGAGAAGGTGACGGTAGCGAACGCGGTGCCCACCGTATGGATCAGCGTGCTTGAAGCGCTGGAAAGGGAACCCCGGCGATGGAAATTTGAAAAGTCTGTCCGCATTGTCAGTGGCGGAACGGCGCCTCCGGTCGAATTGATGCGCCGGCTGGATCGTTTCGGGTTGCATATTCTGCACCTCTGGGGAATGACGGAAACTTCACCTCTTGCTACAACCGGACACCTGAAAGCTCGCATGCTGGATTGGCCGGAAGAGAAGAAATATCCGGTGCGCGCGAAACAAGGCTGGCCCGTTCCGCTGATCGAGCTGCGCATCATGAGGCCCGAAGGGGAAGCGCCTTGGGACGGAAACACACCTGGAGAAATTGAGGTACGCGGACCGTGGGTGGCAAGCCACTATTATGAATCTCCCGACCAGGCATATAAGTGGAGCGAGGATGGATGGTTTCGCACCGGCGACGTGGGAACGCTGAACGCCGACGGCATCATGAAATTGGTGGACCGAGCTAAGGACCTGGTGAAGTCCGGCGGCGAGTGGATCAGCAGCGTGGATCTGGAGAACAGCCTGATGGGCCATCCAGCGGTGAAGGAGGCGTGCGTCGTGGGCGTCCCGCACCCCAAATGGCAGGAACGGCCGCTGGCAGTGGTGGTTTTGAAAGAAGGAACAAGCGCGAGCGAACTCGAATTGCGGGATTTTCTGGCCGAATCGTTTGCCAAATGGCAATTGCCGGATGCGTTTGTGTTTGTCGAAGCGATTCCGCGGACGAGTGTGGGAAAATTCAAGAAAATCGCGTTGCGCGAACAGTATGCGAATTGGAGGTGGGAATCGTAGGGGCGGGATCCATCGCGCCCCTTGATCCGAGCGAAATTCAGGTCCGGTAACTGGCGTTGATGCGCACGTACTCGGCAGTGAAATCGCAGGTCCAGTAGCGGACGGAAGCGCCGCCTGCGTGCAAATGCAGCACAATGGAAATGTGTTTTTCGAGCAAACGGTTACTCGCGGCGCGTTCGTTGAAATCCACCGGCTGACCGCGGCGCAGCACAGGAATCCCAGCCATGTGAATGTCCACAAGGCCGGGATCGAACTTGACGCCAGAGCGCCCGGCCGCTGCAAAGATGCGCCCCCAATTGGGATCACCACCAGCGAGGGCGGTTTTGACGAGTGGAGAGGTAGCAATGGTCTGCGCGATCCGGAGGGCATCCGCATCCGTTTTGGCGCCGCGAACATCAAGTTCGATGACATGCTGTGCGCCTTCGCCATCCGCAACGATTTGCAGGGCGAGGGAGCGGCAGACCTCTTCCAGGCCTCTCGCAAAAGCCCGATAGGCGGAAGTGCCGGGCTTGATGGAGGGTGCTCCGGCCTCTCCGTTGGCCAGAACAAGCAGGGTGTCATTCGTGCTGGTGTCGCCATCGATGCTGATGGCGTTGAAGGTGCGGGTGGTGACGTCGCGCAGAGTTTTTTGCAGAAGGGCAGGAGAAATCGCGGCATCGGTGACCACGAAAGCGAGCGTGGTGGCCATATTCGGATGAATCATGCCCGCGCCCTTGGCACAGCCGAGAAAATGAATGCGTCTGCCGGCCATATTGAACGACGTGGCGGCGGTTTTCGGACGCGTGTCCGTGGTGCAAATCGCGAGAGAGAGCTCCGCGAAGGAGCGCGCCGATGGGCGGCGATTCCGGGTGATGCCGGAAAGTGCGCGGAGAATCTTCTCGAGCGGCAGGGGAACACCGATTACGCCAGTGGAACAGACAAAAACTTCCCGAGGGTGACAATTCAGGCGCCGCGCCGTTTCCTCCACCGTTTTCAGGGAAGCGGCAAGACCCGCCGGCCCGGTCGCGCAATTGGCGTTGCCCGCATTGACGATAACGCCGCGCATGCGTCCCTTCGAGGCGCGTAGATTTGCTTTGGAAACCACAACCGGAGGAGCCACGACAAGATTCTGCGTAAAGACCGCGGCAGCCGAAGCCGGAACATCGCTGGACAGCAGGGCCAGGTCGAGCGCGCCCGTCTTCTTCAGGCCACAAGCCGTGGCAGCGAAGCGGAATCCAAGGGGCAGCGCGGCTTCGGAAAGGGCATACTTCATGGGGTTGCGGCCTGCAGGGCGGGGCCGTCGCTCACGGAAGCGACCCCCGATCCTCCGCGCGGTACACGGCGGATTCGAGAGTGGTAACGGGGGAGCGAGAGTTCATGTGGTTTTCTCCAGTTGTTTGAGTTTTTGTTCGAGGTGCGCGATCGCATCGCGAACAGAATTTTCGGCAGTGCCACCAGGGACACTCTTGGCGTCGAGGGCGGCGGCAAGCTGCAGAGCCTTGGAGATGTCTTCTTCGAAAGCAGGGGATACCTTCTTGAATTCAGCGAGAGAAAGTAGCGTCCAGTGCTTGCCGTGGCGTTCGGCTTCGCGGAGAAGGTGGCCCACGAAGTCGTGAGCCTGGCGGAAAGGAACGCCTTTCCTGACCAGGTAGTCAGCCGCTTCCGTGGCAAGAAGAGCGGGATTAGAAGCGGCAGCATGGAGTTTTTGTTCATTGAAGCGCGTCGCCGAAAGCGCGCCTGCGGCCACATGGAGCATGGAGACGGTCTGGTCGTGCGCGGCAAAAAGAGCTTCCTTATCTTCCTGAAGGTCGCGCTGGTAGCTGGAAGGCAAGCCTTTCAGCGTGGTGAACAAGCTGAAAAGCGCACCGGTAACTCGGCCGGTCTTGCCGCGGAGAAGCTCCCAGGAATCAGGATTTTTCTTTTGCGGCATGAGACTGCTGCCGGTGGCATATTCATCGGGCAAAAAGATGTATGAGAATTCCTGCGAGGCGAAGAGGACAAAATCTTCGGCCAGGCGGGAAAGGTGCGTGGCGATGCCCGCAAGAGCGAAAAGATAGTCGAGAGCAAAGTCCCGGTCGCTGACGGCGTCGAGGCTGTTGGCGGTGATGCGGGAAAAGCCAAGATCGCGGGCGATGGCTTCGCGATCGACGTTGAAGGAGCTGCCTGCTAGAGCGCCGGAACCCATGGGGCAGGCGTCCGCACAGACGGCCGCATTATGCAATCTGGTAACGTCGCGAAGAAAGGCTTCAGCGTGGGCCAGCAGGAAGTGCGACAAGAGAATTGGTTGCGCATGCTGCATGTGGGTCATCCCCGCCATGGGAGTGCCTATTCTCTCCTTGGCTTGCAGGAGGAGGGATTGCGCCAGCGCAATCAGCTTGCGGCGCGTTTCCCGGGCAGCATCGAGGACAAACAGGCGAAAATCCGTGGCAACCAGTTCGTTCCTGCTCCGGCCGGTATGTAGTTTCCAACCCAGCGGGCCTAGCAAGTCCGTGAGAGCCTTCTCCACAAAGTGGTGGACATCTTCCGCAGTGGAAGAATCCAGCCAGGCAGGATCACCCTTGGTGCGCTTGGCGATTTCGTCCAGCGCCGCCAACGTCTGGCTGAGTTCTGCTTGAGACAGAATGCGAACGTTGTGGAGCGCTTTAGCCCAGGCGCGGTCAACGGCGATTTCGTAGGGAAGCAGGCGACGATCAAAGGCAAAGGAGCGCTGGAACGCGTCGAACTCTTCGTTCGGCGCGCGTTCGAAGCGGCCGCCCCACAGGCGATCGTCTTTGCGTTCGGTCATGGCCAGTTCGCAGGACACCCCAGCGAATTCCTTTGAAAAACCTTACACTTCCCGACAAGAACGAGAACCCCGTATCTGGAAGCCTGCCGCGCGGGGCACAGATTGTAGGGCCCCCACAAGACCAACTACGAGTTCTGGCCTTCGGCTTTTGCTTTGGGCCGCACGGTAACTGGCAAAGCGAAAAGATTGATGAAGCCTTCGGCGTCTTTGGGATTGTAGCGGCCCATCGAGAAACTGGCGAGGTCAGTGCGATAGAGGGAGTAGGGGGAAAGGCGCTTTGTGACATTGAGCGTGCCTTTCCACAGTTTGAGGCCGACCGAGCCGGTAACGCGCTGCTGCGCGACATTGAAGAAGCCATCGAGCGCTTCGCGGAGAGGAGCAAACCACAAGCCGTAGTAGACGAGTTCGGCATAACGGACAGAGAGCGCTTGTTGGAAGTGCGTGGTCTCGCGATCCAGAGTCAAACGTTCGAGTTCGCGATGCGCGGTGACGAGCAACGTGCCGCCGGGGGTCTCATAAATGCCGCGTGATTTCATGCCCACCAGGCGATTTTCGACCAGGTCGGTCCGGCCCACGCCATTGCGCGCGGCGATTTCGTTCAGCGCGTTGAGCAGATCGATGGGGCCGAGTTTCTTGCCATTCACGGAAACCGGCGTACCGGACTCGAAGCCAATTTCGACTTCTTCCGGCTTATCGGGGGCTTTCTCGGGTGAAGTGACCCATTGCCAGGTCGATTCGTTCGGGGCATTGGCAGGATCCTCAAGTTCTCCGCCTTCGTGGCTCAAGTGCCAGATGTTGCGGTCGCGGCTGTGGATGTTGGCGCGGGTCTGTTCCACGGGGATGTTGTGTTTCTGGGCGTAGGCGATGGCGTCTTCGCGCGAGTCGATGGCCCATTCGCGCCAGGGAGCGATGATGGGGAGGTGCGGCGCGATTGCTTTATAAGCCAGCTCGAAGCGCACCTGATCATTTCCCTTGCCGGTGCAGCCGTGGGAGAGGCCGTCGGCACCGAGTTCGAGGGCAAGCTCCGCCTGGCGCCTTGCCAACAAGGGGCGCGCCATGGACGTGCCCAGCAGATAAGTGTGTTCGTAAACGGCACCAGCGCGCAGAGTGGGCCAGATATAGTCGCGGATAAATTCCTCGCGCAAATCCTCGAGATAGACGCTCGAAGCGCCGGTGGCCAGGGCTTTCCTGCGCGCCGCTTCGAGGTCCTCCTGTTGGCCGACGTCGCCGATCATGGCGATAACTTCGCAGCCATAATTTTCCCGGAGCCAGGGGATGATGATGGAGGTGTCGAGGCCTCCGGAATAGGCCAGAACAACTTTTTTCGGTTTAGGGACGGGTTGCTGCACTCGGTTCGCTCTCCTCGGAAGAATTAAAAGATATCAACTATAAAGCGCATGCAGAATGGCTTTCTGTACGTACATGCGATTTTCAGATTGCTGGAGCACGACAGAAGAAGGTCCATCGAGAACCTCGTCGGTAACTTCCATGCCGCGGTGCGCGGGAAGACAGTGCATGAAAACCGCTCCCGGAGCGGCCTGCTCCATCAGTTTGCGATTAACCTGATAAGGCTTGAAGACGCTGCGGCGGACTTTTTCCTCGGCTTCAAAGCCCATGCTGGTCCAGGAATCGGTGTAGACAGCTTGCGCGCCGTCGACAGCCTCTGTGGGATCGGTGAAGAGCTCAATGCGCGCCTTGGTTTCCCTGGCAACGCGCTTGGCGTCGGCAAGCACGTCGGCGGCAGGTGCGTAATTGGCGGGTGTGGCGACGCGCATATGCACGCCCAGGCGCGCGGCAAGGAACAGGAGCGAGTGGCAGACATTGTTGCCATCACCAGCGTAGGCAAGCTTGAAACCCTTCAGGGAACCAAATTTTTCTTCCAAGGTGAAGAAGTCAGCGAGCGCCTGGCAAGGATGAAATTTGTCGGAGAGAGCGTTGACGACAGGGATGGCTATGGTGGCCGCCATTTCCTCGAGAACGCGCTGCTCGTAAACACGCGCGACGATGCCTTGCACCCAGCACTCCAGATTCCGCGCTACATCGGGGATGGACTCGCGCTCGCCAAGACGCGCCTGGGTGTGGTCGAGAAAGACGACAAAGCCACCCATGCTCTGAATGCCAACCTCGAAGGTGACGCGCGTGCGCAGGGAGGGCTTCTCGAAAATCAACGCGATGTGTTTGCCGTGCAGAAAGGAGGAGAAGCGCGCGGGACGCGCCTTGATCTCAGTGGTGCGCTGCAAGAGGTCGCGCGTATCTGAGGGCGACCATTCGGCCCCGGTGAGGAGATCCTTCGCGATCGAAACAGGAATGGTGATCGATGCAGTCATTGTTCTTCTCCAAAAATTCAAACCGCTAACTAACGGAAAGCCCAGCCCGCCCGGCAGAAGAAAACTCGCGCAGAACACGCGTGCCCGGTATACCGGAATGAGCCGTGTGGCCGGGCGCAGGCGAATAGAGTTTTGGCGCCAGAGCGTCGGCGGCGAAATTGCCGCCGACAATGCGCACTTCGCGCACCCCGGCTTCGAGCGCGCGCTTGGCCGCCTCCAGCTTCAGGATCATGCCGCCCGAAACGACGCGCGAGTTGACGAGTTGGTTGATCTCGTCGCAGGAAATAGCGGAAAGAACTTTTTCGCCGTCCAACACACCGGCCACATCGGTGAGGTAGACAAGGTGATCCGCCTCGATAAATTCGGCGCAAGCCGCAGCCATGTGATCGGCGTTGATGTTGTAGAGCTCGCCGTCCGCCCCGAGGCCGAGGCAGGGAGCGACCGGGAGCAGCTTTTCCCGCCAAAGGGATTCGAGAAAACGGACATTCACGCCGGTCAGATAGCCGACGTAGCCGAGGCTGCCCTCGACATCATTGTGCACCAGCGGAGAAGCCGAAAAGCAGGCGGCATCCGCAGCGGAGATGCCTACGGCGGACTGGCCTTCGGCAGTGATGGCGGCGGCAAGACGCTTGTTGAGCAAGCCGGCAAAGACCATCACGGCCACGTCGCGCGTATCCCGGTCCGTCACGCGAAGTCCCGAAACAAACCTGCTGTCGATACCCATACGCTTGAGCGTCGCCGTGAACAGCCGCCCCCCGCCGTGCACGACCAGGATTTCGTGGCCGTGGCGCGCCAGTTCCGCTACTTTCTGCGAAAGTTCGCGAACCGTGGCGGCATCTTCCAGCAAAGCGCCGGCAAATTTGATGGCAATCCTCATAGCAGTCCCGTCTGCTCCTCGATCCCGAGCGTGAGATTGAGATTTTGCACGGCCTGTCCCGCTGCCCCTTTGCCGAGATTATCGAGGCAGGAGATGATGATCAGGCGCTTCCCGCCGGTATCCAGGGCGAAACCGATATCGCAGAAATTCGTTTTCGTGACATGCTGCAATTCGGGCAACGAACCAGCCGGGGAAATGCGCACCATGGGACGGCCCGCATAGAACTTCTTATAAAGGGCCTGAATGGATTCCGTCGTTTGCGGCTCGGAGAGGGTCACGTAAATGGTGGAGAGAATGCCACGGGCAACGGGCAGCAAGTGAGTCGAGAAGACGATTTGCGATTCCGGGATGCCCGTGTGCTCGACAATTTCCGGAGTGTGCCGGTGGGAAAACAGGTTGTAAGCGCGGAAATTCTCGCCGACTTCGACGAAGTGCAGGTCACGACGCGGCTCCTTGCCAGCACCACTCGCTCCCGATTTGCAATCGCAGATGACGTTTTGCGTGGGCGCAATGAGGCCTGCTTGCGTGAGCGGGCGCAGCGCGAGAATAACGCTGGTGGCGTAGCAGCCGGGATTGGCGATCAGCTTTGCGCCGGGCAGTTTCTCGAAATATAGTTCCGGCAATCCATAGACGGCTTCCCGCAAACGCCCGGAATGCGGCGCGTCCAGTTTGTACCAGGAAGAAAAGGTATCAGCGGAGGCAAAACGGAAGGCGCCGCTCAGATCAATGACGCGCAAACCGGCATCCAGGAGCTTTGGAGCGAGTTCCGCGGAGACTTCGTGGGGGGTGGCCAAGAAAGCCGTGCCCGCCGCGCTTGAGCTAACCCTGTCAAGGGATAAGGGCCGCAGAGGCGCTTCTCCCCAACTACGGAGCTGGGGAAACAACTCGGAGAGGCAGCGCGCGCCATTGGTTTCGCGAACATAGAAAGTCGGCTGAGCAATGGCGGGATGGCGGAGGAGAAGGGTGGCCAGCTCATAGCCGGTGTAACCGGTTACACCAATGACCGCGATGTTACGCGAGTCCCTCACTATTTCACCTGCGCTTCGATTTTCTTCTGGAGGGATTCGCGGGACTTGCGGCTCGGCGTAATGATCAGAACCGTATCGTCCCCGGCGATGGTACCGGCGATTTCGGGAAATTTCGCAGCGTCCACGGCCGCTGCAAGAGGTTGTGCTCCGCTTGGAGGTGTCTTGAGCACAAGAAGATTTTCCGCCGGGTGGATGTCCCGCAAGAACTCGGCCAAGGCGCGGGCCAGCGGAGGCAAAGCCGGCAGCTCGTTAGGAATCGCGACGCCGGTCTTGTAGCCCTCGGCAGTCTTGACGAGCTTTAATTCCTGGAGATCCCGGGAGAGCGTAGCCTGGGTGACGCGCAGTTTCTGTTGCGCGAGGCGGCGGCGCAGGTCCTCCTGGTTGGCAATGCGCTGGCCGGATACGAGGCGAAGGATCTGGCCCTGCCGAAATGTCTTGGTTGCGCTCATTTTGTATAAAATATACAATCGTCTGTATATTTATACAGGTCACGGAACCGGCTGTCAAACTTTTTCTGCCGAGACCCGCTCCCGGGAAAGCGCCTGTCACCGTTTCCCTCCGGAATTGCACTATGATGGGATTGCTGCACGGAATCGCTCGCCCGTTTGCCGGGGTCCTTCAGCCTCTCGCGGGTTCCCACCAGAGAAGGAGCCACATGTGCCGAACGAACGCACGCCCAAGAAACCGCGTGAACAATATCGCCTGCGCACGCAGCTGATTCACGGAAGTTTTGCCACCGGGCGCTGGGATTACGACCATCATGTCGTGCCGCCGCAATCGAGTTCCGCTACCTATCGGTTGTCCTCGGTACACCGGGGCGCGCAAGGGTTCATCGAATTCGCCACTCTGGAATCGCGAAAAGTCCCAATCTACATCTACGACCGCCTGGATGAGCCCAGCCGGGGCATGCTGGAAGAGAACCTGGCCGCGGCGGAGGGCGGAGAAATTGCGGTGACTTTCGCCACGGGCATGGCCGCCGTCAGCGCCGCGCTGAGGATTCTCACGACCACAGGGGACCAGATCGTGGCGCACCGCGTTCTTTACGGCTGCACCTACAGCCTGACGACGAATTGGCTGCCGCGCTACAAAATCCACACCGATTTCTGCGACCTGGGCGATCCCGAATCGCTCGCTAAAGTGGCAACAAAGAATTGCCGGGCCGTGTATTTCGAAACGCCGGTCAATCCGACGATGGAGCTGATTGACATGCGCGCCGTTCGCGCGGTAGTCGACCGGCTGAACACAGAGCGGCCCGAGAAGGAAAGAATGCGCATCGTGGTGGACAACACGTTTGCGACGCCCTATTGCCAGCGGCCGCTGGAGCACGGCGTGGATCTGGTGGTGCAGAGTTTGACCAAGGACATTGGCGGCTTCGGGACGGAAATGGGCGGCGTGGTGATCGGGTCCAGCGATTATTTCAATCACCTGATGCTCTACCGCAAGGATTTTGGCGGGGTACTCTCGCCCAAAAGCGCGTGGCCGGTGCTGGTGTACGGTTTGCCTACGCTCGCTATCAGAATGGTGAACCAGCAGAAAAGCGCCATGCAAGTCGCCGAATTTCTTCTGCGGCAACCGAAAGTAGCGCGCGTGGTGTATCCGGGCCTGCCAAATTTCCCGCAACGGGAGCTGGCACGGCGTCAGATGGCGACGCAAGGCGGTTCGTTTGCCCCGGGCAGCATGCTTTATTTCGAATTGCAGGGAAACGACGGGAGCACAAAGACCGCGGCGGAGGCGGCGGAGCGCTTTGTGGACTTTGTGGCCGAGAAGTCTTACACCATTACGCTGGCGGTAAGTCTTGGGCAAATCAAGACGCTGATCGAAAACCCCTTTTCCATGACGCACGCGTCCGTGCCTGAAGAGGAGAAAATGCGCTTTGGCCTGCAACCCGGGGGAATCCGGCTATCGTTGGGACTGGAAGACTGGCACGATATAATCGCCGACCTGGAGGACGCGCTGCAGGTTGTCTGACCCAAGGGACAGGAGCGGTGGGATGCGATGGACAGCTATACAACTCGCAGCATCCCACAGATGAGGACTGGTTTTTTCAGCCCGGGAATGCTACCTAAGGGTTATCGCTTTTTGTTGCCGATGACTGAGCCTTGTCACATCGCGGGTTGCAAGCACGACGTTCCGGCCGCCCTGGCCGACCAGAAAGTCTGCATCTTGCATTTCACACTCTCGCTGGAGGCGAGCTGCGCGGAGATGCGCAGGGAGACGGCGCTCGGGAATACGCCGCACGAACGACAGCGCGAAATCATGGGCTTCATCACGCAGAACGGGGAGCGGCTCGCACGGGTCGCCACAAGCGGCTTGCACCTGACCGACGACCTGAAAGCGCGCGTGCTGAGCACTTTCCTTACGTTGATGAACCTGCGCGAGAATCTGGACCGCGCTGCGTTGCGCACACCCACAGGCCGCGGCGGCTTTTCCCGCTGACGGGGCTTTCTCGAGAACTACAGACCGTCCGTCGATCTAGTCTCGCAGCCTGCTACGGTTGAGATCCTTCAGGGCGCAAACGGCGCGCCCTTCAGGATGGCGCTGCGTTTTTGTGTTGGGGGACCAGGCAAAACTGTGCTCGCAAAAAGTCCGGGCCAAGGACAAATCCTCAGGCACCAATGTATTTGGAATAGAGCGAGCGGGCCACCGCGGGATCCTTCGTGCCTTTCAGGATGGCGCGCCCATCGCTGAATATCGTTATTTCGTAGGGCGGGACGCGAAAGCGCAGCAGGAAGTCATTTTGGCGCACTTCAGCACCCGTGGCTTTGAGGCGCTGCTGCAAAGCTTTCAGGTCAAGCGCTCGGTGACGCTCATGAATCTGCACGGAATCGCGGCCACACATGGTGATGTGCGGCTGAGCTTCGCCTTCAAGATAAGTAAATTCATGGCGCACGCAAGCCCGGCACGCCGGATTGCGCTCCGGCGGGACGGATTGAAAATGGCCCGTCCACACGTCGCAGGAAATCATACGACCGTGAAGCGCGGACTCCCGGCCGGTCATGAGTTTCATGGCTTCGGCCACTTCCAGGGAGGCGATGACATTGACGACGGGGCCGAGAACGCCCACCGTGTCGCAGGTTTCCTCTAGCCCTGCCCCTTCGGAAGATCCGAGCAGGCAAGCCAGGCAAGCCGTTTGTCCGGGACGTATCGTCATGGTGATGCCATAGCTGGCGACGGCCGCCGCATAAATCCAGGCCGTGTTCGTCTTCACGGCAAAATCATTTACCAGAAATCGCGTTTCGAAGTTGTCCGTGCCATCAAGAATCAAGGGGAAACCGCCGAGTAACTCATCGGCATTCCTGGTGTTTAAGTCCGCGACGACACCTTCGACGCGCACTTCCGAATTGATGGACCTAAGTTTCCGTTCCGCGGCAATGGCCTTAGGAAGGGCCTCGCGGGCGTCCGCCTCGTCAAAGAGGGTTTGTCGCTGCAGATTGGAGGGTTCGACAAAGTCCCGATCGATTATGCGAACAGCGCCCACGCCGGCTCGAACCAATAAATTTGCGACGGCAGCCCCAATGGCTCCACAGCCGACGAGGACCGCTCGGGAGGCCAGTAGGCGCTCCTGACCTTCGGTGCTGATACCCTTGAACAGCATCTGGCGGGAATATTTCTCGTGGAGAGGGGGAGTCACGTAAAATAAGGATCCAGCCTTGGAACTACCATTCATAACAGCGCCAATAGCGCCCGAAGAAGCAACGCCCGTGTGCTACCCTTCGTCTGAGTATAGTAGAGCATGAAATTATGCAGGGTCAACAAGTTGCGGGGTCTTGTCTTCCTGGCACTGCTGCTAGGAGGGAGACCTGTACCAGCCCAGACGCCAGCTGAGCCGCAAGTGCCGCAGGGCGCGAACATTGTGGCCATCCGGGTGGTTGGCGAAGACGGCAAGGTGTTGGTGAGCGACCCTCCAGGACTCGCGGTGGAAGTGGGAAAGCCAGTGCAACCCCGACAGGTGGCTGCCAGCCTGCGCACGCTGTTTCAGACCGGCGATTATGCGGATCTGCGAGCCGTAATCACCCCGGAAAGAGAAGGTATTCGTCTGGATTTCGTCGCCAAACAGAATCTGTTCTTCAGCCGCGTGGTAGTCGAGGGACTGACGCCTCCGCCAACAGAGGCTTCGGCAGTGGCGGCGATGCAACTCTCGCTCGGACAGACTTACCATCCAGGCGACGTGCAAGAGGCGCTGGGCCGGCTGAGGGATGTGCTTCGAGAGGAGGGCCTCTACCAGGCGAAGGTCACGGTGGAAGAGCAGCCTCTCCCGGAGACGCACCAAATGGATCTGCTGGTGAAAGTCAATTCCGGACCGCGTGTGCGGCTGGAAAAAATCGAGCTACTGAACAACAGCTCGTTCAGTGACGAGGAAATCCTGAAGCTCTTCAAGCTGAAACCGGGCACGGAGCTGACTGTCGCCCGGGTGCAATCCGCAAATGACCGCATTCGGAAATTTCTGGAAAAGCGCAGTTATCTAAGCGCGCGGGTTTCGCTCCGGCGTGGCGATTACAATGAGCGGGGAAATTCGCTGCCATTGACGCTGGAAGTAACCGAGGGGCCGCGCGTAATCGTGGAAGTCGTTGGGGCGAAATTTTCCAAAGGCGAATTGAAGAGAATGATCCCGGTGTACCAGGAAGCCTCGGTCGATGCCGACCTGCTCGAAGAAGGAAAACGCAACATTCGGGAGCGCCTGGAACGTGACGGCTATTTCGACGCGAACGTTTTCTACTCGGTCGTGCCCAAGACAACGGAAAGCACGAAGGGAGGGCGAACCGGAACGGAAGAATTTCTGACTTACAAGGTAGACCGGGGTGTCCACCACAAACTGCTGCGCATCGAATTTGCCGGGAACCACTACTTCGGCAGCGAGCTGCTCCGCAGCCGCCTGACCATTACTCCCAGCTCCATCGCGGTGCGTCCTCGTTTCAGCCGCCGCTTGCTCGATTCCGATGTGCAATCGATGAAAAATCTGTACATCGCGAATGGCTTTCTGTCGGCCGATGTCGAGGGAAAAATTTTAGATGACGTAGAGGGGAAGACGGGCGACCTGGTAATTCGTTTTGTCATTCAGGAAGGCAAGCAAACCCTGGTGTCCAGTCTGCAGTTGGAAGGGACCCAGGCGATCTCCGAAGAAGTGATTCGCGGGGTGATTGGCTCCTTACCCGGGCAACCGTTCTCCGACATCAACGTGGCGACCGACCGGGACAATATTCTCGCCCTTTATTTCAACGACGGATTCCCGAATGCCCGGTTTAGCTGGACCGCCGACCCTGATCCCGCTCCTACTCCCGATGCCAATACGCACAAGCCGTCCGCGAAAGGCTCCCAAGCCTCAGACTCGCAGGGGAACAACGAGGAATACCGCATCGAACGCGCCGAGCCAATGCGCCTGGTCTACAAGATTGAAGAGGGCGAGCAGATCCGGGTGAAGCAGATACTTCTGACGGGGTACGTGCACACGCGGCCTAAGACGATCGAGAAAGAAGTGAAGGTCAAACCCAATGAGCCGCTTCGTGAAGGGGAAATCGTAGAATCGCAGCAGAAGCTCTATAGCCTGGGCGTGTTTAATCGGGTTACCATCGAGCCGCAAAATGCGGCGGGCACGGATCCGAACAAAGACGTTGTCGTACTCGTGGAAGAAGCCAAGCGCTATACCATCGCCTACGGGGGCGGTTTCGAAGTGCAGCGCCTCGGCAGCACGTCCAATCCGACCGCGGGCGAGTTCCAGGCCGCTCCGCGGGGCATCCTGGAGATCTCCAAACAAAACCTGACGGGCCGCGCCGATTCACTGACACTGAAACTTCGGGCCAGTACAATCCAGGGCCGCGCCCTGTTGGCCTACAATGCGCCGACCACTCTCGATAACCCGAACCTGAGCCTGCAGGCCACCGCTTATGGGGAGAAGAGTCAGGACGTTAACACTTTCTCCGAGGTGCGGTATGAAGGGAATCTTCAGCTCGCTCACCGGTTCACCTCGCGTTCCTCGCTTCTGTATCGATACGCCTTCCGGAAGGTAACGGTCAGCAACCTGCAGATCCCGGCGGATGAAGTTCCGCTATTCAACCAGCCGACACTCATCTCGCAATTCAGCGCCACTTGGTTTCGCGATACGCGGGACAATCCCGCCGCCGCCACGCGGGGCAGCTTCAATACTGCCGACGTGAGCCTGGCCGGCACGGCCATTGGTTCCAGCGCGAGTTTCGTCCGTTTTTATTTTCAGAATTCGACGTACACGCCAATTGGCCGCGGCTGGAACTATGCCCGCTCGATCCGCATCGGCATTTTGCAGCCCTACGGCAATACCGTTTCCCTGAGCTTCCCGGCGCCAACCCAAGCGCCGTTTCCCATTGTCATACCGCTGCCCGAACGCCTGTTTGCAGGAGGCGGAACCTCGTTGCGGGGTTTCGCGTTGAACCAGGCTGGGCCGCGCGATTCCGTTACGGGTTTCCCGGTTGGCGGCCAAGCCCTGATCGTGACCAACCAAGAGATTCACTTTCCGATGAAGCTTCCCTATGTCGGAAGGAATCTTGGCGGTGTCTTTTTCTACGATGGCGGGAATACTTACAGCCAGCTTAGCCATGTGACCTTTCGCTGGTCTCCACCCCTGCCGGTATTCAAAGCGGCCTATCCGGGAAAGAATCCGGGACCATTCAATCCCGCGCAGTGCGAGTACAACTGCACCAACGAGTTGAACTATTTCTCGCATACGGTCGGCTTCGGCCTGCGCTATGCGACGCCGATCGGTCCGATTCGTGTGGATCTTGGCTATCAACTGAACCGTTCGCTGTTCGTCATCCCGTGCAAAAACAGTACGACTTTTTGCCAGCAAGGCACTTATTTGCCAAGGATACAGGTGTTCTTCAATCTGGGGTCGAGCTTCTGATGCGGCGCTGGTTACTATCGTTGGCGATGATTGTCCTCGTCCTGGCGGCTGCCACGCGGGCGTCCGGGCACGAAGTGATTGACCGGATCGCTGCGCGCGTCGAGAACGACATCATCCTGCTGAGCGACATCCTGGCTCTTAGCCGTTACCAGGCATTTCTGGACGGCAAATCGGAAAGCGAGGACCAGGTTCTGGACCGTTTGATCGATCAGTGGATTGTGCGCAATGAGGCCACGATCGCCAGGTTCCCTCAGCCCTCTGACGAGGATGTGCAGCGCAGCCTTGCCCGCTTGAAGCGAACGTTCACCTCGCCAGAAATATTTGAAGAGCGGAAACGGCAGAACGGCCTGACGGACGAGGACCTAGTCCAGATGGTGAGATCCCAGCTCTATCTGAGCAATTATCTGGACACGCGGTTTCGTCCGACGATCCAAATCGACGAGAAAGCAGTGGAAGAGTTTTACAAGACGCGCATCGTGCCCCGAGCGGAATCGCGGGGACAGACAGCACCGCCGCTGGACACCGCACGAGATTTCATTCAGGAAGCACTGGTGCAACAGGCCATCAACGAACAAGCGGATCGCTGGTTGAAGGAGAGCCGGTCGCGTCTGCATGTGGAGAAGCTGTTGAACGAGAATAAGCCATGACCAAGGAATCGCGCTGGCGCAAGATCCTGTGGCTCGAACATGTCCTCTGGGTTTTGGGGACCTGGATTCTGCTGGCCATCGCTTTGGCCGTGATCGCATTGGGCAGCGGGCTCGGCAATCCTCTGTTGCGGAGAATTCTAGTCTCCCGGCTGGAAACGCTGACTGGGGCCAAAGTCGAAATTCGAACCGTCTCTGTCGGATGGTTCTCCCTGACCGCTACGGTGAATGGCCTGGTGCTGCACGGCAAGGAACCGGCGAGCACGGAACCCCTGTTAAGCGTGGAACAGGCGCGCGTCGGGCTGCGCATCGACTCTTTTTGGGGGCGGCGAGTCTCCTTAAACGAGTTGATGTTGCTATCACCTCATGTTCACCTGCTGGTCGAAAAGAATGGCGCGGACAATCTGCCGGCGCTGCAGCGCACGGGATCTTCGCAAAAAGCGTTACAGGAAACGCTGCTGGACCTGCGCATCCGCCGCGTCGAAATCACAGATGGCTGGTTTCTCTACAACAATCTCCGGTCCCTGGTGGCTGTCGAGGGCGGCGACCTGCGCTTCCGCGTGAATCTTGGCGGCGCGCAAGACCATCCCCTGTATTTGGGAGCGCTGGATTGGGATTCTGTGCAATTGGCGCGACGGCGCGACGTACCTATCCCGGCCAATGTTTCCGCAAAGTTCACACTCAGCCGCGAAGGCTTTGCTGTCGAGCAAGGGATTGTCCGTGTGGGCCGCTCGCACCTCGATGTACAGGCCGAGACGAAGAGCCTCGACGCCCCTGCTTGGAATTATCGCTACCGCGCCTGGCTGGATTTGCTCGACATCCGCGAAGCCTTCCGCACCCCGGAAGTGCCGCTGGGCCGCATCGATGTGCGCGGCGACGGGCGCATAGCCGAAGGCAAGATCACCGGCCAGGGAAATTTTGCGGGTGACAATCTAAGGCTGCAGTTTGAAGATTTTCACTCTGCGAACCTGACCAGCCGCTCGAGCTATACCTTGGACGCGAAAGGCGTACTGCTGCCGGATTTTGCGGTCTACGCCCTGGGAGGCAGCGTGAAGGGGCGCGTCGCCATGCGCTTCGAGGGCTTGCAGTTTCGCGCCGAAACGAAGATCCAGAACATTCGACTTTCCGAAGTCACGCCCGCGCTCGATCATACGGGCTTTCCGATTGACAAGCTGCACTGGGATTCCGTCATTTCCGCGGACACGGTGGAAACCTGGCACGACAATTTCCGCGATTTCGATATTTCGGCCCATGTGCTCATGGATGAACCGGAAGATCTCGCTCCGCATCACATCCCGGTCTCGGTTGAGTGGAATCTGCGGTACCGCTACGCGTTGGATCGCCTGGAGTTCGACCAATTCGATTTCGAGACGCCCAGTTCACGCGGCTCGGTCACCGGAGTGCTGGATGCCAAGAATTCGGCCATGGATGTTCACCTGGATATCGGCGCATTGGATGGCTGGAACGACTTCATCCACTCGATTGCGGGAGATAAACCGGGAACGCCGGAAGCCGCAGTACGCATCGGCGGATCGTTGCAGTGGATTGGAAAGATTACCGGACCCTCGGACGGACCTCAGTTTCAAGGCCATTTTCACGGCGAGCACTCCCGCTACGACAAGCTGGCTCTCGATTCCATTGACGGAGATTTGGTTTATTCTCCGCGCGAGCTGGTGATTACCAAGGGACATGCCCGGCACGGCCAGATGGAAGCCGGAATTGATGGCCGCCTGGAATTAAAGGATTGGGAGTTCCTTCCGGACAATCAGTGGACCAGCGAACTCGATCTCGAGAAGGTTCCCGTCGAGGCATTACAACAGCTGGCAGGGTGGCACTATCCGCTTCGCGGGTTCCTGACAGGACAATTCCACGGCGGAGGAACGCGCGCCGCGCCCGCCGTCAGCGGCTTGCTTGACGTGGCAGAGGGCGATGCCTACGGGGTCACATTCAACCGCTTGCGCGGCCAACTGAACGTGATGCCGGATGAAGTGCGCCTGACAAATGCGGAGCTGCGATTCTTTGCGCCGGGTACGGAAAAGACTGGCGGCGCCGGTATCGTGACCGGTACTGCGGCGTACCGTTTTGCTGACCAGGCATTGACAACTGATCTGGTAGGCGCTTCTTTGCCACTCGCCAACTTCCGCAGCATCCAAACCGCGAACCTGCCGCTGGGGGGACAGATTTCGTTCCGGCTGAAATCCAGCGGTCCGGCGACCAAGCCCGTCGCGGAAGGCAATTTTCGGGTCGTGAATCTGCAGGTCGGAAACGAAGTAATCGGAAGTTTCGAGGGCGATCTGAACGCGGATGGGAAGGAAGCCAAGCTAAAGCTTGGATCAGCGATGACAGAGGGCGCCATCTCCGGCGGCATCACGCTGGGGCTGGCCGATCCGAACCCGATCGAGGGAAAGATTTCAATCCGCAACATCAATCTTGATCCTTACCTGCTTTCGGCCCTGCACCTGAGAAAATTCAATGGCCATGGCGTGGCTGACGGAGATATTGCGATCACCGGGGAACTGCAACATCCGGAAAGCTTAACAGTGGATGGAGATTTCAGCCGGCTCGTGTTCACCTACAGACCGCCGGAATCGGGAGCCAGCGGGCAAACCTCCGCTTCGCAAATCGTACAATTGGAAAATGCCGGACCGATTCATCTGACCTCGACGCGCGACAATCTGAAAATCACCAGCCTGGCCCTGAAGGGCATCAATACCAACGCAGAGATGAGCGGTTCGGTCCAGTTCACGGGGCGGCGCACCCTTTCGCTCAAGCTCGATGGCTCGGTGGACCTGCGTCTTCTGGGCCCCTACATCAAGGACGTGGATCTGGCCGGCCGCGCGGATGTGCATACATCGTTTGAAGGCACACTGGACCGACCGCGCATCTTTGGCCGCGTGAAACTGAGCGATGCTTCGGCACGCTCAGCGGATTTTCCAACGGGGCTCAGCAATGTAAAAGGAGACCTGGTCTTTGATGCAAATCGCCTGTTCTTTGAAAACGTGACGGGGGAAGCAGGCGGCGGGCTGCTCACCTTCGCGGGAAGCGCGAATTATTCGGAGAAGCCGCTGCGATATGACGTCACGATGAAAACCGATCGCCTGCGCATCCGTTATCCCGAGGGGATCAGTTGGCTGGCGGGCGGATCATTGCGCCTCTCGGGGACGCTGGATGGCGGTCTGCTCTCGGGCAAAGTCATCGTGCAACGCGTCAATTTGAATGAGGGCCTGGAAACAGCGGGCGTGCTGGTTTCGAGTAATGAATCGAGCGCTTCCAACACTTCGAGCTTTTTGCGCAATCTTCAGTTCGAAGTGGAAGTCGGTTCCACACCGGACGCGCGGATGGAGTGGCCTGGCGCGCATCTGGAAGCCGAAGCAAACCTGCGCGTGCGCGGAACCGCGGAACATCCCGTCATGCTCGGGCACATCCACGTGCTTTCCGGCGATCTCTTCTTTCACAACAACCGCTACCGCGTGAGCCGGGGCGATCTGAATTTCGCAAACCCCTTCCGCTTGAATCCATTCATCAACGTGGAAGCCACGACGACCGTACAGCAATATGAAATCACGCTGAATTTTACGGGGGAGTCCAGCAAGCTCAACCTCTCCTATCGCTCGGATCCGCCGCTGCCCGCGAATGACATCGTTTCGTTGCTGGCCTTGGGACAGACGGGCGCAGAATCAACGCTGCGAAGCGGCAGCGGGGCGCAGAGCGGCACCTCGGGTGCGTCGGCGCTGCTCTCTGAAGCGATTTCGAGCCAGCTCGGCGGGCGCGTCGAACGGCTATTTGGGATTACGCGTTTCCGCGTTGACCCCGGGCTGACCGGCGTGGGCGCCAGCAGTTCGGGCCAGAACGCCGCCGCACGTGTAACGGTGGAGCAACAGGTGACACGCAACCTCCTGGTGCTCTATGAGTCCAATGTAACTTCGACGCAGCAGCAAGTGATCCAGATCGAATACAACGTTAACCGCAATGTTTCGGTGGTAGCACTTCGCGATCAGAACGGCACGTTTGGCGTGGACATCAAGATCAAAAAACGGCTGCCGTAAACGAGGAGCGACGCGGCTCACTCGTCTGGGGGGAAATAATAAGGGGCTCGATCTGGGAGAGTATGTCGAGGTGAACCGTCCGGAGAGCTAGAAGCCCTACTCTTTTAAGCCAAAAATCGCGGCACCCGATATTAGCCCGATTTTTCAGACTCCATCGGAATTCGAATCGCGCAGTTTCATCAACCACCAGGTCGCCATGGCCAATGCAGCGAGAAACGCGGTCACCCTGGAAGCGAAGACAGCAATCTCGTACGATCTGGAAACATGGTGAAGAAGGACGGCAAGGAAAGTTACGCCTGCCAGGGCTGCGGCTTGAAGAGGATTTTGCGAGATGTCCTTAGTCCATGAATTCCCGGAAAGCTTGCTGCTGAGAACCACGGTGAGGAAGCCGGTAGCGGCACAGGCGAGGCTGAGGCGAGGTTTAGCGGTTACCGGCGGTCCGAATGAGTAGTAAGTGGCGAGAAAAGCGAGAGCGAAGAACAGCACCAATTGCCCACAAAACAAGATCAGAGCGAGTATCCACTTGAGGCTCAGTCGCACTGCTGGCTCGCTAAGCTGTTGGCGACTGCGAAAAACCTGTCGGTAATAAAACGTTCTCTGTCTTCCACTATCATCAACTCGCCACCGCTGTTCTGATTCACTCCCGGGCGATAAAAAAGTTAAGGAATGTTTCCTCGGCTTGCCCCTGACTAGGACGTCTGAGCGGCGGCTCAGGGCTGCGGCTGTTTTTGGGCCGCTTGTTGCGGGGATTCCTGTTGTTGGCGGTGTTGCTGCTGCCAGCGGCGTTGCGGCGTGCTAACGATGCGTGCGTTCTGGCCGGTCGCGGGATCCTCAAGCTTGGCTTCCTGCAGGGCGTCCTTCACGGCTTTGGTAGCCGCAGCGCGCGTGACTTCCTGAATTTCGCGGGAAATTCTGGGACCTTCGCCAGCAACCTTCTGGCCGAGTGCAGAGCCGTAGAACTGCAATAAGCCTTTGATTTCTTCGTCGGTGTAATGCTTGTCGTAAATTGCGACGAGTTGTTCCGTCACCTGATCCAGATCGAAATTCTTTTCATAGCTGGTGATGACGGTATTGACGAAGGCTTTCTCCTTTTCGTTATTGGGCACGGTGGCGAGAAGCTTTTCGCGGTACTGCTCGGCGGTGATGTGGACGGAATCCTGAACCTGGTCGCGCGCGCCGACGAGCTCCAGCAGAGCGCGAATGTCCGCATCCTTGGCTGGATCGATCGCGGGTGCGGCTGTAGCGGAAAGGACTTTGCCTGCCCCTTGCGGGGCCGCTTGCACGGCGTTGGGCGGTCCACCTTGAATGGCCACCAGAAAGGTGCCGACATAAATTACGAGCAACGCCAATGCCGCTTTCATGACTACCTCCACGCCAGTGCCGCGGGGCTCTTGCGCTGAGTCCGATACTAAGGAAAAGAGATGTGCCGCGCGCCTGCTCGGGAGAGCAGATTTGCTTCGGCGATACTGTCCGGAGGTGCAGTCGGATGAATTTGCTGCAAATCGGGCGAACCATCGGGATCGAGGGACTCAACTCTCGAGAGAGGACCGAAACATCCTGGCTGGGCTAAAATAGGAGTTAAGGTCCCCGCAAGCAGCAACAGGAACCGGCAAGAACGGCGGCGAATGATGCGTTCTCCTGACCCCGCGACGAGGATACCCAACGACGAGTACGCGGAAATGCGTGAAGCGATGGTGGAAACGCAAATCTGCCGGCGCGGGATCCGCGATGTAGGCGTATTGGGAGCGATGAAGAAGGTGCCGCGCCATGAATTTGTTACGCCGGCATGGAGAGGCCGGGCGTATGCGGACGAGCCGCTGCCCATCGGCGGGGGGCAGACGATTTCGCAGCCGTATATCGTGGCGACAATGGTCGCGGCGCTGCAACTGAGCGGAACCGAGAGAGTGCTTGAAATCGGGACGGGTTGCGGGTATCAAGCTGCAGTGCTGGGAACTCTGGCGAAGGAGGTTTTCACGGTGGAATTCCGAGCGGACCTAGCCCGTTCTGCCGCGGAACGATTGCAGCAACTCGGATATGACCATGTGCACGTTCATTGCGGCGACGGCACGCTGGGGCTGGTTGAATTTGCGCCTTACGAGGCCATGATTGTGGCGGCCGCCGCACCTGCTATTCCGGAACCCCTGTGGCGGCAATTGGCGGAAGGCGGAAGGATGATCATCCCGGTGGGAGGGGAAGAGCAACAGAGTCTTCTTCTCGTAAGGAAAGAGGGAGCCAAGGTGCATTCGGAGCGCCGGGAGTCGTGTCGCTTCGTTCCGCTGCTCGGACGATTTGGATGGAAGGCATCCGACCTTCTATGAGGCAAGCGGCGCCGGAACTTTCCATCATTATCCCTGCGTTCAACGAAGAACTGCGCCTTCCGGCCACGCTCCAGAAAATCGCGAATTACATTGAGGCAAGTCGGCCGAACAGCGAAGTGCTGGTGGTTGACGATGGCTCGACGGACGGGACGGCCGCGGTGGCCGAATCGTTTCGCGGAAAAATCCCGCAACTGCGCTGCCTAGCGAATGGGGCAAACCGCGGCAAGGGCTACAGCGTGTGCCACGGCTCACTGGAAGCGTGCGGGGAGATGGCCCTGTTCACGGATGCGGACCTTTCCTCGCCGATTGAGGAGGCGGAAAAGCTCATCGCCGCTTTGCAAACGCATGACGTGGCCATCGGTTCGCGCGCCATGGACCGCCGCTTGATCGAAGTGCACGAATCAGTGTTCCGGGAAATTGCGGGAATCATTTTCAACAAAATTGTCAGATTTATTTTGCGATTGCCGTTCGTGGACACGCAATGCGGTTTCAAAGCCTTCCGGCGGGAACGCTGTCGCATTCTGTTCGAACAGCAAACCATCGAGCGCTTCGGTTTTGATCCGGAGCTGCTGTACCTGGCACGGCACCACGGACTCTCGATTATCGAAGTGCCGGTGCGTTGGGCACACTCACCCGCCACCAAGGTGAACATGCTGCGAGACAGCGTGCAGATGTTTCTAGATGTATTCGTGATCCGCTGGAACGCGCTGCGGGGGCAGTACCGCAAGGCACGGTGAAGTACTTTGTATAATAAAGTACTTGACAATACTTCCCTTCGGCGCGTATCCTGCCCCTGCCATGCCTCCCGCCGGTCCATTGCTTTCCCCGCGCCGCGAGCCGATTCCCATTGATGCCCGCGCTGCCGATCATCTACGCTACATCCGCGAAACGATGGAGCGCGCCGCGGAATTTACTGCTGTGCCCGGCTGGGGTGGTGTGGCCATGGGCATTACGGCAATCGCCGCGGCGGGCCTGGCGTCACGCCAATCTTCACCCCGCGCATGGATGATGGTTTGGCTGGCCGAAGCTTTTGTGGCTGTGGCCATTGCGGCACCCGCGGCGGCAACGAAAGCGCGCCGTGCTAATTCCTCGTTGTTCACGGGACCGGGACGGAAATTTGTGTTGAGCTTTGCACCGCCCATCATTGTCGGTGCGCTGTTGACCGTGGCACTGTTCCAATTGGGAGCTTTCTCAGCGATGCCGGGGATGTGGTTGCTGCTTTACGGCACGGCGATTGTCACCGGCGGGGCGTTTTCGGTGCGCGTGGTGCCCATTATGGGGCTGTGCCTCATGGCTTTCGGCGCGGCCGCGCTGCTTGCGCCCGCGAGTTGGGGAAATCTGTTTATGGCCGGCGGATTCGGATTGGTGCAGATCGCCTTCAGCATTTGGATCGCTCTGCGGTATGGAGGTTAGCGAAAGGAATTCGCAGCTTGGAGAACTATGGCGAGGTCATCCACAATTCGGCAGGAACGTGTTTCGCGGGAAGAGGCGCCTTCCGCTGCGCAAATCCAAAAGCGGGAGGCGGTATCCGCTGATCTCGACCGCCTGATTCATGAACGCATTCGGCTAGGCATCGTGAGCGCGCTGGCGGTGAATCGCTCGTTGACGTTCAACGAACTGAAAGCGCTGCTGAAGACGACCGACGGCAATCTGAGTGTGCATGCGCGGAAGCTGGAGGAGGCGGACTACATCGTGTGCACGAAATCGTTTGACGGGCGGTTACCGAAGACGGAATACCGGCTGAAGGCGGAAGGCCGGCGCGCGCTGGAGAAATACCTGAATCACATGGAAGCGCTGATTCGCGCGACGCGGGAGCGGTAAAAAATTTGCTTCGTTACTTTGTAGTGCAAAGTACATTGCAATAAAAGGCGGCGGAGAAAGCAGTCTGCTCATGCAACCAATCGTTCTGGAACGAAAGACAGCGGCTCTAACAGCCCCGGCGCGCAATCTCCATGTGGCCATCATCTGCGACGGAAACGGCCGCTGGGCGACCTCGCGCGCATTGCCCCGCACGGCTGGCCATTCCGCAGGCGCGGAAGCGGCTCGGCGCATTATCCGGTGTGCACCCGCCCTGGGCATTCACACGTTATCGCTTTTTGCGCTTTCCTCGGCAAACTGGAAGCGGCCCGCATCAGAAATTGCGGGCATCCTGGCGGTTCTCCACGAATATTTGGCAGCGGAGACAGCGCACTGCCTCGAGGAAGGCGCTCGCCTGACGGTCATCGGGCGGCGCGATCGCTTGCCGGCTCCGTTGCGGGCGGCGATCGCTGACGCAGAGGCGCTGACAGCGAAGGGAAAGACGCTGCATCTGCGTCTTGCCGTGGACTACTCCGCGCGGCAAGCCATCTATCAGGCCGCCAGCAAGTTTTACAAAGTCACAAATCTATCGAGCGAGTCATTCGGCGAGGTTCTATCGGAAGTGCAGCACGGAGGCTCAACCGAGGTCGATCTCTTGATCCGCACGGGCGGCGAGCAGCGCCTCTCGGACTTTCTGCTTTGGGAATGCGCGTTTGCGGAATTCGTGTTCTTGCCGATGCGCTGGCCGGAGTTTACTCCGGCGGATTTGCGCCAGGCCGTCGCCGAATTTGAGCGCCGGGAACGAACGCAAGGCGGATTACCGCGCGAATGTGCCAGTTGAGAGAGCGGACAGGAGGGACAAACTAATGTCCGCCTACACACCGCAATTTGCGCCCTTCGTAGTGCTGGCATTTCTTGGCACAGGTTTACTGCTGGTCGCGAGCGTTCTGCTCCTGCTGATCGGCCTGCTTCGGAAATCACGAAATTCGCAATACTGGGGCCTGTTGAGCGGTGCATTTTTGCTTGCGAGTTACGGCGGAATACTGCTCGGATTGTCGCTCTTCAGCCGGGAGGTATTGTTGCCGCCGGGTTCGAAAAAGTATTTCTGCGAGATCGATTGCCACCTGGCCTATTCGGTCGTGGATGCGCGGGTTTCGCCGAATGTCGGGCCGGAGATGCAGCAAATCGCCAGCACGGGAAAGTTTGTCGTCGTCCAACTGAAGACGTGGTTCGATCCTACGACGATTTCCGCGCACCGCGGAAATGGGCCACTAACACCTAATGAACGAACCGTTCTCCTACAGGACAACGCTGGCCATTCCTTCAAGGTCTCCGCCCGAAGTGAGATTGTTCTTTCGGCGCTCGGGCTTTCCTCGACGCCGTTTTCCACTCCACTTCGTCCGGGAGAGTCCTATGGGACGTATGTTGTCTTCGAGGTGCCCTCCGGAGCCGGAGGATTGCGCCTCCTGGTGACCTCCGCGGATCGGGAGTGCGCATTCATCTGGACCGATGAAAACAGTTTGTGGCACAAAAAAATCTATTTCGGGCTGGGGCCAGCCTAGTAGATCGTCGCGAGTCATCCCTTAGATATTCATTTCAAATGGCTTAATTTACAACCTGCCGCACGGCGCCTCCTGACATTTCCTCCTCTCCCGTCGTCTATAACCCAGGAGAAAGGAATGGGATCCGTGGGACTTACGCTGCCCTGGGAGCATAGAATCTCTCCCGTGGCGCACCAGGGGGTGTGGCGAGTGCAACCTGCTGAACGCGAACCAGGAGCGAATCCAGAGGATGCCGCGCTGGCCGCAGCTTGCCTAGCGGGCGATTTGTTTGCGTACGAGCGGCTTTACCAATGGCAAGGTGCGCGCATGAAGAACCTCGCTCGCAACCTGCTCGGCACGACGAGCGACGCCGAGGATGCCGTGCAGGAAACGTTTCTAAAAATTCAGCGGAGTATCGCAAGTTTCCGCGGGCAGTCGGCTTTTGTCACCTGGACCTTTCGGATCCTGGTGAATACTTGCCACGACATGCGGCGCAGCCGGTTCCGCCGCAAGGAACAATCTCACGAGGAGCCCGAGGACATGCCGAAGAGGCCGGAGCCGCGGGCCGCGAGCGCCCATCCCGCATTGCGCTTGGCAGTGGAACGCGCACTCACCGAACTGACGCAGCATCAACGCGACGTCTTTCTCCTGTATGAAGTCGAAGGCTTTCGTCATGCGGAGATTGCTGCGATGCTGGAAATCAGCGAGACAGCCTCCAAGAATACCTTGTTCCAGGCGAAGAAAAATCTCCGGCAGATGCTCGAAGCGCCGCGTAGCTGTAAAGCAGGAGGCGGAGTATGAACATGGCCTGCGCCGATCGGGAACGGATTTTCCTGGATGGCACCGCCGAAGAATGGGTGGCGCTCGAAGCACACGCAGCCCTGTGCGAGGAATGTGGCAAGGAAGTGCGCGCGTGGAAATCCTTGAGCGCCGCGGTCGAAGAACTCCGTGAGTATCGACACAGCCCGGAGCTCTGGCAAAGAATTGCGACCTCCCTGCGGGAAGAAACTGGGAAGCAGCGAGCAAAGGAGCCGTTGTGGATTCGTGTGGCAATTTGGCGAAACATCCCAGCGGGGTGGCAGGCAGCGCTTGTTGGAGCGATGGCCCTGGTGCTGGCAATTTCGGGAGTGTACGTCACGACTCATCGAACGCCACGGGATCCCGGCGCAGCGAGCCGGTTGCTGAAAACGCGCGACCTCGTTGACGTGGAACAAGCCGAACGTGCGTATGTGCAGGCGATCGACAAACTCGCCGCCGATGCAAGACCACAACTCGATGATCCGACTTCCTACTTAATGGCCAATTATCGGGAAAAACTGATGATTCTCGATAGCGCCATTGATGAGTTGCGAGCGCAAGCAGGAGAAAATCCCTCGAACCGGCACCTTCGCAATCAACTTCTAGCTTTGTATCAGGAGAAACAGGAAACGTTGCAGGAAGTTTTGGAGACGAAACGATGAGACCCGCCCGGAGCAATAAGTTTATCAGGAGAATCGCGATCATTGCAGCGATGTGCTGGTGCGCGGGCTTGCCCTGCGCAGCTAAGCCTGCCGCGCAAGACACGGCAACACGGGATTTTAGTCGCACGCTGACGCTCGGAACGAACCAAACCCTGAGCGTGGAACATAAATTTGGCGACGTCCGCATCCATTCGGAGAGCGGCCGAGAGGTAAAGATCGCGGCGACCATTCGTGCACAAGCGGGCTCGCAAGCCGAAGCTGACAAATTCGCGGATCAGATTCGCATAGAAGTTTCGCAAGACTCCCAGGGAATCAAGGTAAAGACCGTGTACCCGGATGAGAGCTCGGGGATCGTCCTGCGGATTCACAAGAGCAGATCGTATTCGGTGGACTACGATATCGCTGTGCCGGGAGACGCGAAGCTTTGGGTAAAAGACAGCTTCGGCAACGTGGAAATCCGCGGCGTGCATGGCTGGGCCGACATAGAAAATAGCCACGGCCAGCTGGCTCTACGTGACGGAGGCGCGGCCAAGTTAACGAACTCGTTCGGCTCGGTAGAAGCCACGGGAGCCGACGGAAGTGTGACTATCGTCAATAACAACGGCTCGGTAAGTGTCTCGACGGTGAAAGGAGCGGTGGACATCAAGGATCGCTTCGCTTCGATCACCGTGAGCAACGTCCAGGGGGGCGTAACGATTTCCGGCGGCAATGGG
>Ga0307471_100000111_pt1 | contig 38549 bp, 13 predicted proteins | sample atmos_gasesAM3C__2_FD_204566 | JGI IMG/M metagenome (GOLD analysis project Ga0307471, IMG submission 204566) | Hardwood forest soil microbial communities from Morgan-Monroe State Forest, Indiana, United States - atmos_gasesAM3C_515 | ecosystem: Environmental > Terrestrial > Soil > Temperate... | reverse complement strand
CCACCGGCGGCACCTCACCCTACACATTCGCATGGACCGCAACTGGCGGTAGCCCAGCTAGTGGAACTGGTGCGAGCTTCAGTACAACCTACTCTACCAAAGGCAGCAAGACAATTTCCGTAACCGCCACAGATGCGAACGCAGCCACCGCTACCGCGTCTGCAACGGTAACAATCAGCCCGTTAGCATTCTCAGTCACTGTCAGCTGCCCAGCCAGCGGCACGGTCGGAACAGCCATCACCTGCTCGGCAACGGGTTCAGGTGGTACAACTCCGTACACGTTCTCCTGGACAGCATCAGGCGGATCCCCAGCGAGCGGTACCGGCGCCAGCTTCAGTACAACCTATTCCGTGAAAGGCAGCAAGACCATCTCGGTTAGCGCAACCGACGCAAATGCTGCGACTGCGACAGCTTCTGCCACAGTCACGATCAACCCAATTGCGCTAGCGGCAACAATTAGTTGCCCGGCATCTGGCAACGTGAACGTTGCAATAACGTGCACTGCAGCCGCCTCCGGTGGAACATCACCTTACACGTTCGCTTGGACGGCCACTGGCGGATCCCCTGCCAGCGGAACAGGCTCGAGTTTCAGCACAACTTACTCGAGCAAGGGCGCCAAGACGATTTCAGTGACGGCCACAGATACGAACGCCGCGACCGCAACCGCATCTGCAACGGTGTCAATTAGCGCAGTTGCACTTCAAGCGAGTATTAGTTGCCCAACGAGTGGAACTGTTAACGCTGCAGTATCCTGCACTGCAAGCGCCACCGGCGGCACCTCACCCTACACATTCGCATGGACCGCAACTGGCGGTAGCCCAGCTAGTGGAACTGGTGCGAGCTTCAGTACAACCTACTCTACCAAAGGCAGCAAGACAATTTCCGTAACCGCAACCGACGCCAACGCTGCTACCTCAACCGTATCCGCGACTATTACAATCAACCCGCTCGCTCTGGTCGCGACCATAACCTGCCCAGCCTCAGGCACTGTCAACACTGCAATAACGTGCACTGCCTCTGCAACCGGTGGAACAACTCCGTACACATTCTCATGGACTGCAACTGGCGGCTCGCCTGCTAGTGGCACTGGTACAAGCTTCAGCACCACTTACGGTGTCAAGGGTAGCAAGACAATCTCCGTAACTGTAACTGATGGCAATGCAGCAACAAACGGCAAGTCTGCAACTGTAACAATCAACCCGTTGGCTCTAGCAGCAAGCTTCACTGTCAGCTCCGGTCCAACAGTCGGAAGTCCGGTCACGTTCACAGCCACAGCTACTGGTGGAACAAGTCCATACTCGTTCTCATGGAACTTCGGAGACGGTAGCGCCATCGGCACAGGCAGCCCTGTAAGCCACACTTACGCCGCCAAGGGCGCCTTTACAGTAACCCTCACAGTGGCTGACTCAAACACTGCGACAACGACCGCCAGCAATACCGTCACAGTAGCACCAACTGCTCTATCTGTCACAATTAGCGGACCATCAACGGGAACCGTGGGCACCGCAGTAACGTTCACTGCAACCGCTACTGGCGGCACTTCACCCTACACCTTCGCCTGGACAGCAACTGGCGGTAGTCCGGCCAGCGGAACAGGCGCATCATTCAGCACAACATACAACGTCAAAGGCGCTTACACAGTAAGTGTCACAGTAACCGATGGTAACGCAAAGACTGCAACCGCCTCCGCAACAATAACAATCAGCCCACTCGCTCTCGTAGCGACTATCACCTGCCCCGCTTCCGGCACGGTCAACTCGGCAGTATCATGCACTGCATCCGCGACCGGTGGGACAACACCTTACACGTTCAGCTGGACAGCAACCGGTGGAAGTCCGGCCAGCGGAACAGGCACCAGCTTCTCGACCACCTACTCCACTAAAGGTAGCAAGACCATCTCAGTCACAGTAACCGACGGAAACGCACTGTCGAATACCAAGTCCGCAACTGTCACAATCAACCCGCTCGCTCTCGCAGTCACAGTCAGTGGACCGACGAGCGGAACCGTAGGAACTGCCGTCACATTCACAGCAACTGCTTCAGGCGGAACCAGCCCGTACACATTCTCATGGACCGCAACCGGCGGTAGCCCAGCAAGTGGAACTGGCGCCAGCTTCAGCACGACCTACTCGACTAAAGGTAGCAAGACCATCTCCGTGGTTGCAACAGACGCAAACGCAGCCACTGCAACAGCATCGGCCACAATCACAATCAACCCGTCCACTCTAGCGACCGACTTCACTTGGAGTCCGACATCGATCACCGCGGGAAGCCCAGTCACATTCACCGCCACAACCAGTGGAGGAACATCGCCCTACTCGTTCAGCTGGAACTTCGGCGACGGCAGCGCGACTGGCACGGGCAACCCAGTAAGCCACACTTACTCGACTACTGGACCATTCATAGTAACTCTCACGGTCACAGACTCTAACGCTGCGACAGTAACTGCCACTCACACAGTCGGCGGAAACCTGGTCCCGACCATTAGCTGCCCATCGACGGGCACTGTAGGAACTGCTGTAACCTGCAATGCTTCAGCGACCGGCGGAACACCACCCTACACCTTCGCGTGGACCGCAACCGGCGGCTCACCAGCGACCGGCACAGGGGCAAGCTTTAGCACAACCTACAGCAGCAAGGGCAGCAAGATCATCTCCGTAACCGTCACCGACTCTGCAAGCCCGACCCACAATACAGCAACCACACAAGCAACGGTTACCATCAACCCGCTTCCACTCGCAGCGTCCATAACGTGCCCAGCAAGCGGCACGGTAGGAACCGCGGTATCATGCACTGCATCCGCGTCCGGTGGAACATCACCTTACAGCTTCAGCTGGGCTGCAACCGGAGGATCACCAGCAACAGGCACAGGCTCCAGCTTCAGCACGACATACTCGGCAAAGGGTACAAAGACGATCACCGTCACAGCGAGCGACGCTAACGCAGCAACAGCTACGGCATCTGCTACTGTCACAATCAACCCGCTCACACTAACCGTCACCATCAGCGGACCCACATCAGGTACCACCGGTACACCAGTGACATTCACGGCAGCCGCCTCAGGAGGCACTTCACCTTACACATTCGCGTGGACCGCAACCGGCGGTAGCCCATCCTCAGGCAGCGGTAGCAGCTTCACAACCACTTACAGTGTCAAGGGCACCTACACCGTGAGCGTCACGGTAACAGACGCTAACGCGAAAACAGCACCCGCATCAGCGACCATTTCCATCGGCTCAGGAGTTGCACTAGCTACCACAGTCACCTGCCCAGCGGCGGGCACGGTCGGAACAGCAGTGTCATGCTCAGCGTCCGCAACTGGCGACACAGCACCTTACACATTCGCGTGGACCGCAACCGGCGGATCCCCAGCCAGCGGAACCGGCTCGACATTCAGTACAACCTACAGCACAAAGGGCACCTACGCAATCACGGTAACCTCTACAAGCGCCAATGGCGTGAAGGCATCAGCCTCGGCCACAGTTGCAATCTCACCCTTAGCACTGGGTGTCACGTTCACGGTCAGTAGCAACCCGACAGTTGGAAGCCCGGTCACATTCACGTCCACCGCATCCGGCGGGACCTCGCCGTACAGCTTCAGCTGGAACTTCGGCGACGGCACCGTTCTCTCCAACGGCGCAACCGTAATGCACACCTTCGCCACGAAGGGCACTTACACGGTAAGTGTAACCGTCACAGACTCTAATGGCAAGACCGCAAACTCGTCGAACAGCGTTACGGTAGCCCCGCAAGCCCTAACTGCAACCTTCACCTTCACACCCGCATCGCCAGTAGCCGGGAACCCGGTCACATTCACAGCAAGCGCAACAGGTGGAACCGCACCTTACGCGTTCAGCTGGAACTTTGGCGATAGCAGCAGCGGCACTGGTAGCCCAGTCAGCCACACCTACGCAACAGCCAACACCTACACAGTAACTCTGACCGTAACTGATGGAAATGCAGCTTCCGCAACGGTCTCGCACACAGTAACAGTCTCGCCAGCCACCCTCACGGTAGACTTCACCTTCACACCAGCCAGCCCAACCGTCGGACAGGCGGTAACATTCACGGCAACCACAACCGGCGGAACAGCTCCGATAACCTTCAGCTGGAACTTTGGCGACAGCAGCACTGGATCCGGCAACCCAGTAACCCACTCCTATTCGACAAAGGGAACATTCACCGTGATGGTAACCGCAACTGACGCATCCGCCCACACAGCCACCGCAACCCACACTGTCACAGTCTCACCGCTCGCCTTAGCGACAGATTTCACCTTCAGCCCAGCCGCGCCAAGCGCCGGTAGCGCAGTCACGTTCACAGCTACCGCAACAGGCGGAACAGCACCCTACACATTCAGCTGGAGCTTCGGTGACAGCAGTAGCGGATCCGGCAGCCCAGTCAGCCACACCTACAGTGCAAAAGGCACCTTCACTGTAACTCTGACAACTTCTGACGCCAATGGTGTCAGGACCACTGCAAGCCACGCAGTCACAGTCGCACCGACGACCCTGACGGCAGACTTCACCTTCTCACCGAGCTCACCGGTAGTCAACAGCCCGGTCACGTTCACCGCAACAGTTAGCGGCGGAACAACACCGTACAGCTACTCGTGGAGATTTGGCGACAACAACACCGGTTCCGGCAATCCAGTCAGCCACACCTACACTGCCTCAGGCACGTACACAGTAACACTCACCGTGACTGACGCTAACAGCAAGACAGCCACCGCAACCCACACTGTCACAGTATCGGTGTCGACGACACCGCTGACTGCAGACTTTGGACCCACAGGCACACTCACCGGCAACACCACGTTCGTTGCAGTAATCAGCGGCGGAACCTCACCATACGCGTGCGCGTGGAACTTTGGCGACGGTGGCATAGCCAGTGGCTGCACGCCGACACACACCTACCTGGCAGCCGGAAACTACACCGTAACGCTGGTCGTCACTGACAGCTCCGCTCACACCGCAACCGCAACCCATGTGGTGAGAGTTGAGGCGGGACCCGTCATAACCGGAAGCAATGCCGCGTTGACCTACAAGCGACATCCCTCGTTCCCATCCGCCCAGACATGGACAGACCACTCGTACAACCTCAGCCACCTCAACGTCAACGTCACACTGACGGTGAACATCTACGACAGCAGCGGAACCCTCGTCGGTTCGGTCTCAGCAACACAACAGTACGCGCCGGGTGCAGCGATCAAACTCTCAGTGTCCTTCACGCCACCCGCACCGGGAAGCTACAGCTTCACCGCCATGCTAACCTACCAGTCGACGCTGCCCGTCAATGGTGATGGTACGACACAAGTCGTGGGATCCGGCGGCTCAGTGACAGCAAGCTTCGCCGAACGATAGATGCGCGACAAAGCGCATCAAACCCCCTTTCTTACGGGAACAATTCGTCTACCGTGAGGTATTGGAAATCATGACTAACCGCGTCAAATGGGCCGGTATCGCAGCCGTACTCGTCCTGCTCGTAACCCTTTCACCGGTCGGTGAGGCCTCTCAAGTAAAATCTCAACCTGTTGCGGGACCGGCCCCAAACATTGCGACCAACTGGTCCTCATTCCAGCGTTTCACATCATCATCAAACACTAATTTTTCACCCGCCGCGGTGCAGGGACCAGACGGGACTGTATGGATCTTCTATGCTGTGACGCCAATGGGCTCAAATGGGCAGCCCTCTGATCCCCAGATACGATATCGAACTAGCACTACACTGTCTGCGACTTACAATGCTTCCCTTTGGTCTGCCGAGCAGACTCTCGTCGCCCCCCCGCTTAGCCAGAACGTTTCGCCTTCAGTCTCCGCTTCGAGCAATGGAACCATCTTTCTCGCGTTCAGCTCCAACAGAACCGGACCCTTCAACATCTACCTGAAGAAATACAATCCCGGCCAAAACTGGCTCCCGGAAACACCCGTAACTTGGGGGACTAACAACGACAAAGAACCCTCAATTGTGGCAGCAAATGATGGGAGCGTCTGGGTCTTCTGGTACCGCGTTATCTCTGGAACACAATACAATCTCTACTACAAGGTCAACAGGAACGGAGTCTGGTCACCAGAAGCAGCAATCACATCAGACGCAGCAGCCCAGAACACGGACCCCTACGCGTATCAGTTGAGAAACGGACTAATCTGGCTAGCATGGTCTCACTACGACTCGAGCACTGGCCAGCACATCTACCTTAATTCTTACAACGCGACCAAGGGCGCCTGGACGAGCCAGCCTGCGCTCACTTCGACATCGAATTCGGACATGCACCCTGCAGTCACCGAGGATGAGAACAGCACAGTCTGGTTATCTTGGAGCAGAGAACTCTCGTGCGGGGGAACGTGTTTCCAGTGGGACGTGTTCTACAAGTACTCGACAAACAACGGCGCGAGCTGGTCACCCGAAACGAACCTGACCAGCGACACAAGCTGCAGTAATTGCCCCGACGATATCATGTCGTCCCAGACCCAACTGAAAGACGGAAGAATCTATCTCTTCTGGGCATCGACGAGAGATCCACAGAACTACTGGAATATCTACTACTCTACAACCAGCCCGCAACCCTTCCACCACGTATCGATAACAAGTCTGAACTTCGGCCCCTCAAAAATGCGCTCAGGCGGGATGATGACGGTTAATGTCACAGTCGTAAACTTTGGAACTTTTCCTGAAAGCTTCTTTTTATTTGTCCAAGCAGTCAACAAGACAAAGACGACAGTCGCCGTACAATACCTCAGCCTAGGCGCTGGCCAGGCAATGAGCCTCACCATCCTCTGGAATACAAACGGAATAGGACCAGCAAAATATCAGATCACAGGCTACGTCCCACCCGTTAACAGTGAGATCACTCCGCTCGACAATACCCGCTACGCGGGAATCGCCTGGCTGGTCCCACCAGGAGATGTGAACATGGACGGGAAGGTCGACATAATCGACGCGTCAGCTGTCGGTATCGCCTACGGGTCCACTCCTTCGAGTCCAAACTGGAACCCGCTAGCCGACCTCGATGGAAGTGGCAAGGTGGACATTCTAGACGCGTCCACAGTCGCAATATGGTACGGCGTAGCAACCTAGCATACTGCATATTGCTGACCTCGCTTTTTGCTATGGGAGTAACTTCCTGTTTCACGACGGCCTAACACTTATTCCCTGCTAAGCAGAATGTAACAGGGCGAGAGAGGATTGACAAGATATGCGATCTTCTCGACTTTTGCGCTGCTCTCGCTTCTACTAGTGACGGTTCACACTTTCAACCCAGTGCGGCCCCCACCCTTGACGACTTATGCGAGCAATCCAGTAGTCTCGATTCTAGGAGAAAGTTCTTCCTCCCCGGACATTGTAGATCCCGGCCTACTCCCGGGCTCGATCCTCAACATTACAGTCCAAGCATCAAACCTTCCTCCAGTCCTCAACGAGATATCTGGAGGAATACAAGGATTCGACATAACCCTTGACTATAACGCTAGCATCTTGAGACCAATATTCGCAGGCTCTATCACACCCTTCTGCACCTTGGACGAAGGCTGCATCTTCGCCAACCTTACGAGGACCCAAGTCTACAATTTTGCAGACACGACCAGCACTGCGAACGGTGCGATAAGAGAAGGCATGATCGTCTACAACCAGCAGAACAGAGCCTCAATCTCAGGAATCCTCTTCAAGGTTCAATTCCAGGTAATCGGCCGCGGAGTATCTCCCATCGCTCTCGACCAGAATCACTCGACCCTGATCGGATTCAGTAACGGCTGCGGCTCCTCCATAACCAATTACACGGTGACAGACGCGGTCTTCGACAATCGGCAACCATGGAGAGTCCTCGCCAGTCCAGCCTCAATCACATTAGCACCGGGAGGGATGGGTAAGGTCAACGTTACAGTTGTCAGGGTCAACTCTGACGGTAATGTCACGCTAATAATGCCTAACGCCTACACGCCTGTTCAGAACTATCCTGTCTTCAACCCGAGGACCGGAATCCTGGACATACAGTCAGGAAAAACGAATTTCACAAGCACTCTCACTTTCAACGTCACGACCACTGCAACACCCAACAGCTACTCGCTGCCAATCATCGCCCACGATAGTTTCATCGCGGGAGGATTCCGCGAATACAGACTCAACTACACGCTTGTCGTCAGTTCGACCGCTGCACCGATCGCCTCACCTGCATCATCAGACATCACCGGCCCGATAGCCATCAACGTCGTCGGCACCCCGGTCCAGACTAGCATCGCTTACCCAAGTCTTCCACTCGTCGCCAACTTCACCTTCGCCCAGTCACCCAACGAAACAATAACATACGCTGCGATAGTCTGTGGTGGCACACCCCCATTCAGCTACCACTGGGACTTTGGAGACGGAACAACCGGTACTGGAGGAGGCGTCAACCACCACTACACTCCATCATCCACTTACGTAGTAACTCTCACTGTCACCGACTCTAACGGGATATCTTTCAGCTCTACCCAACACTTAGTCTTCAACCAGCCAAACCCCACTACACTCGGAGAACTTTTACTCCCGATTGGAGTCACAGCTACAATACTCGTCGCCTCAGCCATCGTTTTCCTTAGCCGAGGATTTCTTACTAGAAGATCTCGAAAAACTCGGAAACGATCCTGATTTCGGACACAATCCCGATTTCGGAAACAGAGAATCTGAATCGAACAGCCACCCGTCAATAGCAGAAAAGGAACACAAGATCCGAAAACCGGAGTTCTGAAAGATGGTAATGTCAGAAAGCAGGCAAGAGTAAGGAAAAAGTCCGATCGGCTTATTACAAAGATGTCGTGTCTCTGACTCTCCTTGCTGTCTTCAAGGCTCAGGAACGTTCTGCCCATCGTTCTTCTCCTAGTACTTTTTCCTCCGTTCATGAGCAGCGTATCCGCGACGAAGCAACCCGCTCTCCCAGATGTACAGCACCCGATAATATTCCGTCCAGCCAGCCTAAGCACATCAGGCGTCCCACCGTTCGTACCCACAGACATTGGGAGCGCATACGATTTCACGCCGCTCTATACTCGAGGAGTAGATGGCAACGGGACAAGCATCGCCATCATCGACGCTTATGGAGATCCAACTCTCCAGAGTGATCTGTCAAGCTTCGATTCGCTCAACAGCCTGCCAACTCCCAGTCTCAACACGTTCTATCCTGACGGCGTCCCTCGAAGAGGAAATTCGGGATGGGCGCTTGAGACCGCACTAGATGTAGAATGGGCGCATGCGATCGCCCCCTCAGCCAGGGTCGACCTCATTGTAACCGTAGACTCGAGCCTCGGACACATCTACGACGGCATCGCCTATGTTGCCAATTCTCTCACAACCGAAACAGTCCTCTCCATGAGCCTCGGCCTCTCAGAGCTCTCCTATCCCACAACGGGATCATACACCATTGCCGCAACTCATCAACTGTTCATCACGATCACATCACACGGAACAACTGTCTTCGCTAGCTCCGGAGACTCTGGCGCAAGCTCCTGCTGCAACCCAGAGTATCCGGCCTCGGACCCGCTGGTCGTGGCGGTTGGAGGAACCAGTCTAACACTCAACCCGGACGCGTCCTATTCCACCGAGTCTACGTGGAGCGGAGGCGGAGCAGGCTCCAGCAGCATCTTCTCAAAACCCAGCTGGCAACAAGGTCTCGGAGATTCAATGCGAGACGCCGTCGACGTCTCGTATGACGCGGACCCCAACACGGGAGTCCTAGTAATCCAGGGCGGCAACGAGTATCAGGTCGGAGGAACAAGCGTGGGTTCACCCCAGTGGGCGGCACTCGGCGCGCTCGCTAGCCAGGCAACAGGTTCGCGGTTCGGATCCGTCGCCTCCAAGCTTTATACGATCTCCACCTACCATGACATTACCACTGGATCTGACGGCTTCTTCACGGCGGGAGCTGGCTGGGACTATCCAACCGGACTCGGCACACCCGACGCCAATGCCATCGTCAACTCACTCTCAGCCTCCATACCAGTCTCGTTCCAGACTAGCGAAGTCTTCCAAGGAGTAAACGTAACCACCACGGCCAGTTTCGTCGTCATCGAAGGAAACCTTACGTTCTCCGGAACGGCGACTGTGACCGCCGTGAACACAACATCAGGCAAGACAATCTTCTCGAAAACCTACACGGTTCCAACCAGGCGATTCGACAACTCTACCGGCTCTCCCACAGCCTTGCTCACGTTGAACTTGCCCGTCTCACCCTATCCTCTATCATCCAACCTCGTGCTTACGCTGAAGACCGGGTGCCCGACCGTCTCCAACTTCTTATCCCGACGGATCGATATCAACGGAAGCGGGACCGTCAACATCCTAGACGCATCGACGCTGGCCCTAGCATACGGGACCAGTACTGGAGACCCGAACTATAATGGAGGGGCGGATCTGGATGCTGACGGGAAAATTGACATTCTGGATGCGTCGTCTCTCGCCATGTTCTACGGTGCCCCAGATTTCGTCTAAGCGGTAGACTCTACAACGAATTCAAAGCTCTCCGCCATAGAACATGCTCGACAGATTGCTTGAGACATAACCGTGATATTGTAGTAGACTGTGGATATCATCCGGTTCAATAACCAGAAAAAATCTTATCAATCCCCAGTCAATACACAATTTGCTTTGTATCCTAGACATTCCCCGGAATCTGCACTACCTCGCTCCAGAAGCCAGTCACTGAGGGCTCCAAAACTGGCTAAGATGTTATTGTTCGCCGTTCTCCTAGCCCTGATCGTAGTTCCAACTGCGAATTACGCCGCCCAGCTTGTGGGTGGACGGACAGTTCAGCCGACAGTCCATCCTGAAGCGACCGCTGCGACCACGACAAACGCACTAGGGATTACTTGCGGTTTCGGATACATCGATAATGTTACGGGTGCCGTCGCTACGGGTAGGGACGGCAATGGGACCATCCTCCAGCAGTGTAACTGGGCTGGGGATACTGATGGCGACTCCCCCGGAACTGTTGCGGGTTCTGATCCGCTTGTTTCTGATCCTGCTCCTCTTTTGACGGGTGTGTCGTGTACCGCTTATCCGTGCGGTTCTCCTCCTGGCGGTGGTGGTGTTGAGGTTGGGATTATTATCAATAATTTGAATGACAGCATCAACGGTTTTGATCTTACAATCTCCTATGATACTCACATTCTGAATGCCGTGATTATTGACCAGCAGGGTCTAACATTCGGCTCTAGCAGTGGTGTTCTAACCTTGGCGCACACTATCGACCCGGTCGCTGGGACGGTCCGTGTTGCTCAGTCATTACTTGGAACATTCGCTGGAGGTGCTGGGCAAAGCGTGGTACTATTCCGAATACGTTTCGATGTGGTTGGAGCCGGCACTAGCCCGCTGACGATTGGAGGAGCCGACACCATCACTCACAGCGTAGGTGGACATGCTGCGCCTCTTCCCAAAGTCGACTTTTCGGGAAGCGAGAGCACGAACACTTGGTTCAACCTGATCATCAATGCTGGCCTGGGCCCAGGCTTCACTGCCTCGTGGACTACCTCGCCTAATCCTCCAGTCCCCGGAGGCTCAGTCACCTTCACAGCTTTTGCAGCTTGTGCCACGTGTACTTCTCCCCTAGTTTACAATTGGGCATTCGTCTCCGCAGAAGGTTCAGCCCCTGTCTTCACTGCTAACGGTCAATCCGTAACCGTTACTCATCCTGCAGTGCCAATCGCCCGAGTCACACTAGAAGTATCTGACTCTTCCACTCCTGCGATCATTGTTACAGCGACCAAGCTGATTCCATTCGCAGCGTTGTTCGCCACTGGACCCAGTACTCTTGCCATCGGCACGGCTGGGACCTATACTGAGGACTGGCTTGGTGGAATTCCGAACTATTCTGGATCAGTTATGTACTGTCCTGCTCCAACGACCATTCCGGTATCCAGCTATTGTACGGCCGCGACAAGCTCGATTGCGGCCACGTCGTCTCAGACTGCGTCTCAGACGGAGACATACAAATACGGTGGTCTCTACACCGCCTCACTCATTCTTTCAGACAGCTCAGCCAGTCGAAGCTGGCTGAATGGAGTGTTGACTGCAACCAATCAAGCCAAGTTCCTTACCAACGTTACCGGAACTCCTCGAGCGTTCACTTTTGGTGTAAACTCGAACACGACCAGCCTGATAGTCGGCCATGGAGTGAGCATTACTACAACCACGATCACCTACGCCACCGGCTATGCCACCGGCCGCGAGTCAACCGCATTCATCTACACCTATGATTGGGGTGACGGCACGACCACAATGGTTACCGGTGGCACGACCTCTACTGCTAGTCACACTTACACTGCGGCAGGTCCCAGTCCGAATTTCAACTATACAATCAGAGTCACAGCTCAAGAGAACTCTGGCGGTTCGATAGCTCCAGCATTCATCCAGGAGAACGGGTATTCTCCGCAGATTCACGTTACTAGCGGAGTTACTCCTCCATCCGTAACAATCAATTGTCCAACGACCGGCACCGTCGGCACAGCAGTAGCCTGCACTGCGACAGGCTCTGGCGGAACGACACCGTACGCGTTTGCCTGGACAGCGACCGGTGGTAGTCCTGCCAGCGGATCCGGCACAACGTTCTCAACCACTTACAACACCAAAGGCACATTCACCATATCAGTAACGTTAACAGACGCCGGTTCGAAGACAGCAACAGCCTCTGCAACAGTCACCATCTCTCCGCTTGCCCTTGCAGCAAGCCTGAGTTGTCCAGCGACAGGCACTGTAGGAACAGCTGTGTCATGCACAGCCTCCGCAACAGGCGGAACCTCACCCTACACTTTTGCATGGACCGCCACAGGCGGCAGTCCAGCCTCCGGCACCGGCGCAAGCATCTCGACAACATACTCGACAAAAGGAACCTACACGATTTCCGTCACTGCTACTGACGCGAACGCGAAGACAGCTCCAGCATCCGCAACCGTGACAGTCTCCGCTTTGGCCCTTGCAGTAACTGTCAACTGCCCGGCGACCGGGACAGTCGGCACGGCCGTTAGTTGCTCCGCCACCGGCTCTGGTGGAACAACACCTTACACGTTCGCATGGACCGCAACATCCGGCAGTCCAGCATCTGGCACAGGAAGCACCTTCACGACAACATACTCTACCAAAGGCAGCTTTACAATCAGTGTAACAGTCAGCGACGCTAACACGAAGACCGCATCATCCTCTGCAACAGTATCAATCAGTTCCAGCACTCCACTGAGTGCAACCATCACTTGCCCAGCAACTGGCACAGTGAATACGGCCGTAGCTTGCTCGGCCAGTGCGACCGGAGACACATCCCCGTACACATTTGCATGGACAGCAACTGGAGGATCGCCAGCAAGCGGCACAGGTGCGACCTTCAGCACAACCTATGCGACGAAGGGAACCTACACCATATCCGTCACGGCCACTGATGCGAACGCAAAGACAGCGTCAGCGTCTGCCACGGTAACAGTTGCCGCGCTAACACTGGCAGCATCAGTAAGTTGCCCTACAACAGGCACTGTCGGCACTGCCGTAGCATGTACAGCATCCGCAACGGGCGGGACGACACCTTACACGTTCGCTTGGACTGCGACCGGCGGATCTCCAGCAACGGGCTCGGGTTCAAGCTTCTCGACGACATACAGCGTCAAAGGCGCATTCACAATATCCGTCACTGCAACCGACGGTAACGCGAAGACGGCTTCAGCATCTGCAACCGTAACAATTTCTCCACTAACGCTTGCTGCTACGATTACCGGACCCACGACCGGAGCAGTAGGGACCGCAGTCACATTCACTGCCAGCGCTACAGGTGGAACATCACCGTACACTTTCGCCTGGACAGCCACAGGCGGAAGCCCAGCGAGCGGAACCGGGAGTAGCTTTACAACAACCTACAATTCAGCAGGAACCTTTACTGTATCTGTAACCGCTACCGACGGTAATTCCAAGACTGCAACCGCGACTCAGACAATCAAGATCTCAACGACAGCTCTCACAGTATCCTTCACCTTCAGCCCTACCAGCCCAACGGTTGGTCAGACGGTAACCTTCACCTCGACGGTCACAGGAGGCTCAGGAACCTACACCTACGCATGGACGTTCGGAGACGGTGGAACCAGCACAACAGCAAACCCGACCCACAGCTACACAACGAAAGGATCGTTCACAGTAAACCTGGTCGCGACTGACACATCAACTCCAGCACAGACCGGCAGCGCCTCGAACCCTGTAACAGTAACCCCGCTAGCGCTCTCCGTCACAATAAGCAGTCCAACTACTGGAACAGTTGGAACCGCCGTCACATTCACCGCGACTGCAACCGGTGGGACCGCGCCGTACACGTTCGCCTGGACCACGACAGGCGGCAATCCAGCGACAGGCACAGGCTCGAGCATGACAACAACTTACAACACAAAGGGCACCTACACTGTATCAGTTGTAGCAACAGACGCGAACACTAAGACAGCAACAGGCACCGCTTCAATCACTATCTCACCCCTAACACTCGCCGCGTCGATAACAGGACCCTCAACAGGCGCAGTGGGAACAGCGCTCACGTTCACCGCATCTGCAACAGGCGGAACCTCGCCCTACACCTTTGCCTGGACCGCGACAGGCGGATCCCCCGCAACCGGAACAGGCGCTAGCTTCACAACCACTTATAGTTCCGGCGGAATGTTCACAGTGTCCGTTACGGCGACGGATGGAAACGCAAAGACAGCAACGGCGAGTCAAACCGTCACAATATCGGCCACAGCATTGTCAGTGTCATTCACTTTCTCCCCGACCAGCCCGACCGTAGGCCTGACGATAAGCTTCACGTCGACTGTAACTGGTGGAACAGGCACCTACACCTATGCTTGGAACTTCGGCGACACAACCACAAGCACCCTCGCAAACCCGACGCACAGCTACACGACAAAAGGAACATTCACAGTCACGCTGTCTGTAAGCGACACATCTTCACCGCCACTTACCGGTAGCGCCTCAAATCCTGTCACAGTTAGCCCACTGGCCCTGACAGCCACAGTTACAGGTCCAACTACCGGCACAGCCGGAACCCCTGTCACTTTCACGGCCAGCGCAACCGGAGGCACGGCACCATACACATTCGCATGGACAGCGACAGGCGCAAGTCCTGCCACGGGAACAGGGAGCAGCTTCATCACGACATACAACACAAAGGGCAGCTACACTGTCAGCGTTACAGCAACAGACGGTAACTCAAAGACCGCTACAGGCACCGCAACAATAACGGTGAGTCCTCTAACCCTCGCGGTCACAATTAGCGCGCCAACCACCGGAACAGTTGGAACCTCCGCAGCATTCACCGCCGCAGCAACTGGCGGAACATCGCCCTTCACATTCGCCTGGACAGCGACCGGTGGTTCTCCAGCGAGCGGATCTGGTGCGAGCTTCTCGACAACATATGCTACCAAGGGAACTTACACGGTATCAGTCACATTAACCGATGGTAACGCAAACACCGCGTCAGCTTCCGCGACCATAACCATCAGCCCGCTAACACTGGCTGTCACGATCAGCGGGCCGACAACAGGCACGGTAGGGACCGCAGTAAGCTTCACAGCCTCAGCAACGGGTGGAACAAGCCCGTACACTTTTGCATGGACCGCGACCGGCGGCAGTCCAGCCTCCGGAACAGGCAGCAGCCTCTCCATCACATACAACACCGCAGGAACATTCACAGTCTCTGTAACAGTGACAGACACCAACTCGAAGACTGCAACAGCGACTCAGACAGTCACAATCACGACCGCAGCCGCGCTCTCAGTCTCGTTCACATTCTCCCCCTCTAACCCGACAATCGGTCAGACAGTAACATTCACGTCAACAGTCACAGGAGGCTCAGGCACATACTCCTACTCCTGGAGCTTCGGCGACGGCTCAACAAGCAGCGTCGCCAACCCCACCCATGCATACACGGCAAAGGGAACTTTCACCGTTACACTGAACGTCGCTGACACCTCATCGCCAGTACAGACCGGAACCGCCACACAAACAGTCACCGTCACTCCTCTCGCACTAGCAGTTACATTGACCGGTCCATCAAGCGCGACTGTCGGTCAGTCCGTAACATTCACCGCCACAGCAACCGGCGGCACCTCACCGTACAGCTTCGCATGGTCAGTCAACGGAGCGGTAAACTCCACAGCCACCTCCGCCATGTTCTCCACCACATTCGCCTCGGCAGGCACCAACGCTGTTAGCGTCACGGTCACAGATGCTAATGCGAAGACGGCATCCAACAGCATGAGCATCACTGTAACTTCTGTCACCGGTGCACATGCGACCCGGACCAGCGTCAACTGCGTCCCCGGATCTGTCGTCGTCCAGACGGTCACTCAGTGCACTGCAAGAGTAACTGATACGTCATCGAATCCGACAGTTCCAACGGGCACTGTAACCTTCACAACGAACAGCTCAGGAACCTTCAGCAACTCCGGCATGTGCACTCTCTCGGGAGGCAATGGCCAGACCATGGCCTCTTGCACCGTATCCTTCACTCCGACCGCATCGGGACAGCAGCTGATCACAGGATCCTACAGCGGCGACTCCGGCCACTCCGCCAGCTCAAGCACCTTCACTCTGAACGCTCGTTCACAGAAGAAGGCATTGCTGACATTCAGCGGTGTGGACTTGGACGATTTTGACAACGGCGTCGGCCAGCTTCAGGTCCTCGTTAATGGTCAACTGGTCGCAGATATTCCAGCGGGCTTGAACCAGCTCACCGGCAGCGGCGATTACAATGCCTACGCCAACGTCGCGGTCCAGTTCGGACCCTTCGACATAACCAGTTTTCTAGTGAATGGCCAGAACAGCATTAGCTTCGTCGACCCTCTCACGGGACACTACGGTTCGGTTCGAAACGTCATGGTTCTACAGGACACAACTGTCCTATTACACGTCTTCAGGGGCGCTGCAGTATACCCTGGGCACTCTGTCACGTACACTTTCTCGACACCGGCCCTAGTGGTCGGCAGCTTCACCATTACACCGACGGGTGTAGATCGGATCTTCAACCTCACAGCCGCATACACTGGTGGAACCGGCCCATTCACCTGCAAGTTCAGGTTCGGCGATGGCGAGTCCGCGACTGTCCCCGGCAACCTCGGAGCCTGCTCCACAGTCCATGACTATGACTCTTCGACCACATTCTTCGCGCTCGTCAGTGTCAGCGGCGCAAGCACCTCCGACCTAGTGGCCGCGCATCAAACGATAACAGTATCATCTGGAACCATCGCTGCTTCCCAGGTCCTTAGTCTCCAGGTTCTCGCCTCTACAGACGACGACTAGACAATCGGACCCGCCAACTCTTCTTTACATTTCCTCTCCCGGTCCTAGGCTAGGAGCTCGCCCGGGACAAGCAGAGTCCGATCTCCAAAGAGCCCGCCCAAATTATCCAAACCTGAACCTGGAATTGTTTGGTTACAGGTTAACTTGCAAACCTGGAAATGAACCCGGATCAGCAACCAGGGCACATTTTTTTGACCTAGCATCATTCTGCACGTTCACCGGGACGCTGACCTGCTCGATCTTCAAAACGCCTTGCCAGCTGATACTGCGCCCTGCCCGGAGAATAAGCCCGATATGGTTTCGACCGCGAGACTCCCCTCGAAAATCTCCAGAGCTCGTTTACCCGTGACACAATACTGTTCTTTGGGAAAGAGCACGCCTAGATCTCGGCCGGAATATGCCGGATTCATGATCTGAGAGAAAGGGCCCAATACTGCCTTCGTTAGCCCGTTTGCTAAGCGTGAAAGGGCCCTACCGACGATAGGGAACACGCTTGGACTGATCGAAGACAAAATTTTTCTCGCGACACAAGCTTGTTCTCTTACAGCGTGTCTCGTTCAGGGACTCGAGCTCTGACCCGGGCCGATCGGGTTTCCACTTTGAGCTAAGCTACTCTTCTTTGACTTCCATCTGTATGCGAGCAGAGCGGCAACCGCTACGGCAACAGCGGCCACTGATAATCCGATCTCAGCAATGTAACTCGCACTCGGACCACCAGGAGATGAAGGACGGCTCAGCGTGAGCTGCGTGATAAGAGTCCGGTTCAGGCTGACATTCACCACCGTCGTATTGGATGAATAGCCAGTGTTGGATGCTCGAATCGTGTAGTTGCCCGGATGGAGAAGGTCGAACGAGACACTGCCTCGAGAGTCAGTAGCCCCGGACAGGGAGGTCTGGCCCGCAGGCTGACCTAGCGATGTGACGTTCGCATGAACCAGCGGCTGTCTACCGGGTCCGTACACATACACAGTCAGAGATCCCGCAAGGACAGATATTGTCACAAGGTCAGACTGAACAGTGCCTAGTGTATCATTCACTGTCAGAGTCGCGATGAAGCTTCCCAGGCTAGGATACGTGTGCGTCACGTTCTGCTGAACGGCCCTCGCTCCATCACCAAGATCCCAAACATAGGAATACGGGGAAACCCCCCCAGATACAAGTCCGGTGAAGGAGACCTGTAAGGGCGGGAGCCCAACGTCTATGCTCGCCGAGACTGAAACTTGCAGACTAGGCGGGACATATGGTGCCATCAGCGGCCAGTAGTCTACTCCCGGAGGCCCATTATACGAGCAAGGACGGCCGCCCGTAGAACAGGGATGGGGCAGATTAGTATCTCCCACACCGTCCCCATCAGCATCGGTTCCCTTATAGTCGCTCCAAAAGTTGCCCTTCGGATTAGCGAGAGAACTGTCATTCCAGATGTTCTTCGTAATGTCTGCCGGCGTGAATACAGCGTAAATCTGAATGCTATTGTTACGGACATTATTGTAGTAGATTCGGTTATTTGTCGAGCTGGAAAGATACAGTCCGTAGGTCGTTGAGACTGCGTTGTTGAAGTCGACGCTATTCTCTAGGACACGGTTTCCAGTCGAATTCTCGAGGTATGTCCCCGCAAAAGAGTTGTTCGCGATCACATTCCTAGCAATAATGTTTCCACTAGATCCAAGCAGTCTCAGACCAAAACTCCCATGCCTAAACACGTTATCCGTCACCTTGTCCGCTTGAGATCCGAAAACCGCAAGCCCAGCCACATTCCCCGTTGAGTTGTTAGCCTCGACAAGATTCGAGAATCCTCCTTGAACCGCAACACCATACAAGTTGCCCGTGAAAGTATTCGCCATGATAGTCACATCGGATGATTCATAGACATACGTGCCGTTGGACTCCATCGATGCAGTCATCCGGTTTCCCGAGACAGTCACATGGCTCGACCCGGCAATAGTCAGAGTATTGTTGAACAGATCATGATCAATAATGGTGAAGCCTTGAATGACAACGTCCAACGTGTTCAAGACTGTAATCGCCGCGTGTCCAGACCCAGTGGCGTTAATGACGGTGCGATAGCCTGATACGCCAGTCAAGTTCAGACCCTTGTCGATAACTATGCTTTCATTGTAAATACCACCGGCAACAAGTATCGTATCGCCCGGGTTCGCCGCGGTCACCGCCAATTCTATTGTGGGATATTGCGAGGGAACGTGGATAACCTGACTGCTGGCTCCAACCAACAGAACAGTTGGCACCATCAAGACTGATGCAGATATAAGGCATAGAACGAGAAGAGGAGTGATCCGCCCACGCCCTTTCGAGCTCAAACCGATTGCCCGAAAGAATAATACTTCGCTCCCGCTAATGAGCTTGTACTTGAGACCCCACTCGTCTACTCTAGATCCCTCAAGGCGAACTCGGTCGCCTCATCCAAAAACCGTACCGTCCTGCCCGTAGCCAGGATCTGCCGACTCTATGGTTAGGGTAAATCTGGTATCCCCGTTCATGCCCAGTAGGCTCGGTATTACCAGAGGTTTCCGGAGATACAGTAAGAGTCCTAGCACTCAGCAAGTCTTATATCGTCTGGTTGGCGATTCCCGAGTGGATATAGGCATTGAATAAAATATTCACACCAATCTTTCTGGCAATGCTTACACTTGCACCAGTGCTATCAGCTCTACCTATTGCAACAGTCTTCGCCACGGGAAACGCTGTCGTCCAGACCGACCAGTCAGTGTACGCTGCTGACGCAGGCACGACCTTCACGGTCGCTGTCCAAGTCTCCAACGTCGCCAACCTTGTCGGATACGACGCAATCCTCACCTACGATCCATCAGTACTGAGCGCGCAGTCAGTCGACTTCCAATCCTCGGCAACACTCATAGGCCCCTACTGTTCAGCAAGCCAATGCTTCTCAGTCGTACAATCCTTCTCCGACGCCACCGGCTCAGTCGAAGGAGCGTTCACTCTACTCGGAGGAGTAACAACCTCAGTCTCTAGCCCAGCCAACCTCTACGTCATCACATTCAAGGTAGTAGGCGCAGGCGACTCCGCCCTCACCATCACATCCGCCACCATCGCAGCCGTAGTTGGTGGAACCACCACCTCGGTACCAACCACTATCATGAGCGGGCAATATCTGCTGCCCCCAACCCTGCTCTTCGTAGCTCCAAACGGACAACCAGCCGCATCTCACACCCTTCACCTCTTCAAGGGCGAGACCTCAATCACTTACAATGGACTGATACAGCTCAGCCCCACTGCACCAAGGTCAGGCTTCGGTGGAGTAATCATCACCGTGGTCAACCCGACCCAGTCTGAGGTCTACACAGTCTCTTCAAACATCGCCTTCATGTTCCCAGGCCAATCAGCCACAGTCTCAGGAGTCGTTGACTTCTCTGACAATCCACTCGTAGGCACATACCACGTAACAGTAACGCTCCTTCGTTGCCCACTCCCGAGCGGGTGCGTAGCCGGAGCAACGGCCACCGGTCAATCATTCAAAGTGAAAGCGTAGAAGCAGCCGCCTCCAAACCCCCCTCTTTCTCTTTTCTTTATTTCCCGGTCCTACAGCATACCATGCAGTGAGACGATGAGGACTCACCCCGGCAGACTCGGCAAGGCAGTCGCACTCCTAGTCCTTTCCATCCTCGGACTAGTCGGCGCAGCTTCAACCTCGGTCCCGAGAACACTAGAAGCCGGATTTCCGAGCCCAACTTCCCTCCCGATTCAGACTGTACCTATGGGCACGACTCTCGTCACAGACCCAAACATCCGATTCTTTGACGCATCTCCGGCCCCAGGTACCCACCTAGCAAATGACACGAGGGTGAAATTCATCGATTCGAACCATGACGGCCACTGGGATATTGGAAAGACAGTAGTGTACGACACGAATAACAACGGAGTCTACGACTATGGCGAGCCCATGATCGGAGGAACATCTCCCATTGTTGGACAGACCCTCACCTATGATCCAAAAATCAAGTTGGTAGACACTAACCTCGACGGAGTCTGGGACCCCGGCGAGACAGTCGTGTACGAGACGAACGGCTTCACCAGCTACGCTTTGGGAGATCCGGTCATTGGAGGAGTTCCTCCCACTGTCGGAGGAGGCCTCGCTTATGATTCCAAGGTAAAATATGTAGGCTCAAGCAGCAACTGGATCCTCGGAAACTCGGTCATATACGACAGCAATAACTCAGGACAGTACCTCAACAATACAGACATCCACATCAAATACGTCGACTCGGCAAGCCTGGGCCATTGGATAGCCGGAGATTCCGTAGTATACGATGTCAGTCTCTCCGGGACCTATGCAGCGGGAGACATCGTCCTCAACGGAACCACACCCGCCGTTGGAACTCTGTTGAAGTTCGACAAATTGGTCAAGTTTCTCGACCCGAACAGGAACGGATACTGGGTCCAGGGAGATGCGGTAGTATACGACACCAATAACGACAACCTGTTCGAATCAGGCGAGCCGATAATCGTCAAATCCAGCCCGCCAATCGGAACCCCCCTCAACGCCGACCCCCGGATAAGCTACGTGGATTCGGGCAGCCTAGGTCACTGGGTTCCGGGGGATACGGTCATCTATGATAGCAATTCCAATGGGACGTTCGACGCGTCCATCGATCCACATGTAATGTACTACGATGCGAACGCAAATGGCCGCTGGGATCAGGGAGAGACCGCTGTCTATGATCCAGACAAGGACGGCATATACAATCATCTGTCTGACAAGGTGATAAATGGGACTGCTCTCCCGGACACGACCCCTCTTAGTCTCGACACTCACATGCGGATAGTTGACACGAACCTTAACGGCCACTGGGATGTTGGCGAACCGGTCATTTACGACGCCGACAACGATAATGTCTACATGGCTGGCGATATTGTCATCAACCGAGGCAATCCTGGAGCATTGTTCCCTGGCGAAATCTTGACTGAGCCCGTTCTCGTCGGATCAGCGCCCCCGATAAGTACATCCGTAAAGGTCGATCCCAAAATGCGCTATGTCGAATCCAATGGGAACACAGTCTGGGATCCCGGAGAATCAATAATCTACGATAATAACACCAACAATGTGTATGACTCACTGGACGGTGTCGTAATCGGCTCACCCCCCACACCAGGCTCTATCCTACATGATCCGATTATCGCGGGCCCCACTCCCACAGTAGGCTCCAATTTGAAAATCGATTCTCACATCGAGTTTGTAAACGCTACCAGAACTGCCCACTGGATCTCGGTGGATCCGGTTGTTTACGACTCTAACGGGAACAACTTGTACGAGGCAGGGGAGTCGGTGATCGCAGGTGGCACCGGTCCGGACGGATTCTGGGATCAGGGGGAGACAGTCGTATACGACAGCGACAGCGCCACGAATAGCACATATGCGTCGATAGACCAAGTCGTGAATGGCACGGCCCCAGTCTCAGGAACTGTTCTGAGAAGCGATCCTCACGTAAAGTTCGTCGACCCCACCAGCATTGGCCACTGGGTCGCGGGAGACACTGTAATCTATGATTCCAATAGCAGCAACCTCTACCAGCCTGGAGACATAATAATCTCCGGGACTGCCCCGGCTCTCCTCAATGTACTGATGCCGATCACGGCCCTCGATTCCACCGGAAGAATCTGGCTCACATGGAATGAGAAGCCGTACGGCTCGACACGAGGCACACAGATCTTCTTCAAGATACGGAACGGAACTGCATGGACAAGCAAGCAACAAATCGTCAATGATCCCGCAAACATCGTGGACAACAACGTCTTCCCGCTGGCGCTAGCGAATCAGACCATGATGATCCTTTGGTCTTCGAACAAGACCGGACACCCAAGCATATTCTACCGCCTGTATAACGAGGCGCCGAACCCCAGTCCGACATCGAACCCGGTCCAACTTACAAATTCTATCTACTCTGACAAGTCGGTATCAGCAGCTACAGACCGATATGGCAGAACCTGGGTAACCTGGGCTAGGCAGAACACGACTCAGAGCTGCATTCTAGCATGCAGCAACATCTACTACAAATACAATAATGGAACCTCTTGGTCCTCCGACTTTCCACTTCCACCCGCTAGGGATTCCACCCTTAGCGAGATCACCCCTTCGATAAGTCGAACAACAGACGGAAAGATCTGGATCTTTTGGGCCAGTGCGCCCGCAAACGTTGCTGGAACATTCAACCTGGCCGGTGCTACTACTGACGGAACAATTCAGACTCTGCCCCTATCGGGAATCTCTGCAGGATCATGGACCTCCGTTCCAAACCTCCCCTCCGAAGGCACAGACATTGATCAGCCGTCCATGCTTCAATCTAGGGACGGCACCCTATGGCTGTTCTATCAGAGCAACGACCCTATCAATCCAAATCAGTATATTCACTACGTCAATTCAACTGATCTCCACACATGGAACGGATGTCCCGGATTCGTATATTGCAAACTAACTGATGGAGCCAACGCCAACGATGGAAGCCCAACAGCGGTCCAGATGGCGGATCACACGATTTGGGCATTCTGGGGCCGGAGTAGCAACCTCTCAGAGGTCGACTTCACGACATCTAGTCCGATATCGAACGTCGCCCACCTCGGAATCCAGCGAATCGCGGTCGGGTCCCAACTTGTCCGATCAGGATGGTCTGACTGGATCAACGTGACTGTCGTCAATTATGGGGATATCGGAGAAACAGGCCTGTTGACATTATCATTAAACTCGACAAGAAACTCGGTAGTAATCGAACAAAAGACCGCGTCGTACACTGTAGGTAACATAACTACATTCAGATACAATTGGACGACGACAACGAGCCTCAGCTTTTCCCAATGGGGCAGATACAACGTTACTGCGACTCTCAAGCCCGCCATTAACGAAACGCCCGGAAACGGCGGGGACAGCAACTGGTCTGGCGGCCTGCTGCGAATATCTCCGCCAGGAGACATTGACGGTAACGGTAAGGTGGACATCATTGACGCCTCCAACATAGGGATAGCCTTTGGGTCCACACCAACAATGCCCAACTGGAATCCGTACGCGGACGTTGATCGGGACGGTAATGGCAAGATAGACATACTCGACGCTTCGACCCTAGCTCTCTATTACGGGCAAAGTGTCTGAGCAATTCAAGCGAAAACCCCTCTTCTGGACGTAACCAGAATCTTCATCGCTATTGCCCGGTACTTCCCAGGCAACCGGAAGATGTCTCCGAGAGGAGCAAGTAGTCGAAAGCTGCAAAAGTCCTAAATTACTGATGAAGGAAGGTTAGAATTCAATTATGACGACTCCCCTTCTGAGAACCCTCCGCCTATTCGTACTATTCCTAGTAATCGGTCTTATTTCGACATTCGGGCTTGGGACCAGCGTCCACGCGGTAAACCAATCCGGAGCAACAACTTGGTCGCCATACGGACCCCGACTGAGCCAGATGCTCATCACCTCATATGCGGACTTTAACACAATGTTCACAAATTTCCAGAGCGGCCAAATCGACGTCACCGACTGGCCTGTTCCTCCTTCCATGCTTTCCTCGTTCGGATCCAACCCAGATATCTTCCTAACAAGCAAGACTCCTGAATTCGGTATCTTCGAGATCGACATCAACCATCACGCTCCCTTCATGGGCATCGCCGGTCTGGCTAACAGAACGATAACTGCGCCCGGTGTGATAGGAACTCCCGTGACAGCTGCAGGATGCTCTTCGGGATTTGGACGACTAAACGTTGTTTTGAAGAACTATGAGAACGGAAGTGCAATTGTCAAAGATTCCGCTAACACTGTTACAGCGGTAGGTCCGCAGATTTTCTCTAGCATGGACGTTGGAGGAACAACTGCGAAGGGAGTATACTCGCTCCCCTCTGCAACAACATGCATGCTTGCAGGCAACTACAACGTAACTTCAACCGTGTACAGTGGTAGGGTAACGGTCTTCGTCAACACCGCCACCATAACTAACGTGACCATCGGTGTCAACTACAACAGTCCTAGCACAATGAAGCTCACCAATGCTGGAGTTGATGTTGATCGGGCGCTCGCCCACATGGTTGACAAGCCCAATCTAGTCCAGAACGCTCCAGCGTTCGCCGGATTGGCAGACTATGACGATATACAAGTGCCACCAGCTCAAGGGATGAGCATCGGAGGAGCAGCCTACTCAAAGCTCCCGCAATCAGTGTTGAACCAGGAATGCGTACAGCTTGCTATCCTTGATCCGACTCTTCCGTGCAATCCAATTTCCGCGTATGACCTAGTGGCTGTGAATGTAGGCGCAGGGACATTGTGGTGGAACAGCTATGGTGTCGGGGCTAGCGCAACTTCGGGCTACGCCAGCACATCCGATATACGTGCCGCCTGTGACTACTTCGTCGCCGCAGGGTTCACTATAACTCCCACGACTTCTACTTGTACCAACGTTGCGAACGCAGCTTCTGGAACAACACCACCCTCATCTTATCCTCACTTGGTTCCAAACGGTCAGGTCTCCATGTACATTCGAACCGACGGTCCGCGGATGGCATATGGCACGATAGTCGCGGATACACTCAACTTTCTTTTCGGCACGCCTTCATCATCTGGAGGCGGAACCGTATGCTTCGGACCCATCATTGGATGCAAGACGTCTCCGCAATACTACACGATTAGCGCCGTCGTCCCCGTAGTATTCTCTTCTGGCCAGATGAATAACTGGAACCTGTACACCGGTGGCTTCAGCCTCGGCACGACACCAGACCATCTCTACAGCATCTACTACAGCCAGTTCGCAAGCACACTTTGCGGAGGACCAGTCAATGTCTTCCCCTCAGACTTTCCCTACTATTGCAATCCAGCCTATGACGCCAACGTCTTCGCAGGAGAATTCTCCACGTCGCTCACCACCTCGATAGGACTCTTCTCAAACGCAGCCGTAATCGCCTACCAGACAGGAATGACGATTCCCATCTATAGCAAGATCGACCAGTTCGCAGCGTTAAACGGTTGGAACTTCCAGCCTTCGACCATGTCCAGCCTCGTCTCCGTATTGGGACATGGGCTTCAAGCGGGTTTCTGGTCGCTCCTCAACATGCGTCAAAACCCTGGATACGTCCCCACAAACAGCATTTACACTCCTGGAGGCGGCAACCCTAACCTGATCAGGAGAGGATTCTCCCAAGGAACGGATAGTCTAAGCCCATTCCAGGCCCTTACGGTCTGGGATTTCGAGGTCATAAGCCAAGTCTACGACTCGATGCTCCAGCTAAACCCGCTTACGGGAGGATCGAACCAGCAGCTGATTGACTGGATGACCACAACCCACGGCTCGACCTACAGCGCGACCGAAATATCATGCGTCGGTCCCCCGAGCCAGCCGAAGACAGTCTGCGTAACCGGGACCACCACGGAGACATGGCGTCTGAGAAGTGATCTCTTCTTCCAAGACGGAACCCGGGTCACCGCACAGGACGTAGCGTACACTATCCTAGCATACAGGGACGTTCCATCATCACTCCTCCAGTCGAACGTGGCAACAGTCTCAAGCGCGGTCGCCCTCGACTCGACAACCGTTCAGGTCAAACTTCAAAACCAGAGTCCATTCTACGAGATCAACATTGGATCACTACCCATCCTTCCAAAACATCTATGGGCTCCTTTCTGCGGAGACCCTCCAAGCCCGTCATCACAGTGCGCCAACCCTTCCTTCGATCCAATGGCCCAGGGCATTTTTGTTGGGAGCGGACCATGGACGTGCAAGAATCTTACGACAGGTACAATTGGCGGACCGTGCACATCCACCAAGACACAAGCTATCAGCCTCGGTGACACACTCCTACTGACTGCCTACACCAACTATATGCGGGGCCCAGCAGGTGTACAAGGAACAAGCCTTCAAGCTCTAACCTGGGCGGACAAGAACGGGTACGGCGTCGTCAACATTCTCGACATCGCCAGTGCCGCGCTACACTTCTGTGTAAGTGCACCATGCGCTCCAGGAACGGCAGGTGCAGATCCTTACTGGGCGAATCCGCTCTACACTTGTTCGGGTGACACTTGGGTCGATATCTGCGTCATCGGAACGGCCGCAGGCTACTTTGATCACGGGCTGACCAATCCGTTCTCCCCATCCCAACTCACCGGACTCGATCCACAGGTAAACCCGTTCCAGATTGATCTAACAGGAGCAGGAGGACCACTAATGTACTATGAGGGCGGTCTCAGAACATCCAGTGGACAACTGAACATTCAGCTCGTCGCACTCTCTGGAACCCCTGCACCTTCAACCTTCTCAGGAACCCTGACTAGTGGTAGTACTGTCGTAGGGACTGTCACAGGAATCGCAGGCTCGACCGCAAGTGTAGTCGTCCTTCCTTACACGAGCATCAGCGCCGGAGCCTACAAACTACAGATAAGCTACAATGGTACATTGGAGTTCACCATCACAATCAACGCCTAGGAAGCGACCATCTTCTCGCCGGACGTTGATGATTCGCAGACACTCCGAAACGGTAAATAGACGATACCGGCTGTAATACCCTCTAGCGAGGGACCCCCAACGAGTCCAACCGTCTCCACTTCAGGAACCCAATCTAGGAGTACGATGACCGTGATCCTGGTCCTTCTCCTATCAACACTTACCATATTGGTCGGGGGAAACCATACAATTCTGCCTGCAGTCCACGCAGCGGGACCCAGCAACATTCTTGGATTCACATGTGGATATGGCTACATCGATAACGTCACCGGGACTACAGTGAGCAGCCGAGACGGTAACGGGACAATTCTCAAACAATGCAACTGGGCTGGTGACACTGACGGGGACGGATCCACAACTAGCGCACAAACAGGCGCTGATCCGCTAGTTACTGATCCTGCTCCGCTATCATTCGGAATAACCTGCTCGGCTTATCCTTGCACATCTCCTCCAGGCGGTGGAGGCGTCGAGGTCGGGATCATTATTACCAACTTGAATGACTCGATAACCGGCTTCGATCTCACAGTCGGGTACAACTCGAACATTCTGAACGCGGTCGTGATCGACCAGCAAGGTCTAGCCTTCGGCACATCCAGCGGCGTTTTGCCTCTAGCGCAGACAATCGATAATGTGGGCGGCTCAGTTCGGGTTGCTCAAGCTTTGCTCGGCACCGCAGCCGGCGTGGTCGGATCTGACCTTGTCCTTTTTCGCATCAGGTTTGATGTGGTCGGAGTTGGTTACAGTCCTCTAGTGATCGGCGGAGTGGACACATTGACCCATCATGCTCCAAGCAGTAACAGAAGCATACCGCTTCCTCATACAGACGTTCAGGGAAGCTTCAGCACAAACACATTCTTCGACACTATAGTCAACGGGTTGGCCTACCCGTCAACTCTCGACTTCAACGCATCCTGGACATACTCACTCAACATGGCCTCTCCAGGAATTACCTTCACTGCCAACGCAGCCTGCAAGAGCTGCACTGGGACGCTCTCCTACTCTTGGAACTGGACTACCTCTGAGGGAATAGCATCCCAGTTCGTGAACTTAGGTCAGACCATGACCCTTACAACGCCTCTTCCCAAGATCGCTAGAGTCACACTGCTCGTCAAAGACCAAGCAACACCGGTTCCGCACAACGTTACAGCGACAAGACTACTCCTAGGGACAAAAATCTACGGGCCAAGCACAGTAGCCACTGGATCCCTCAACACTTGGACAGGCTGGTGGATAGGAGGATTCCCACCGTACACGTCTGTAAAATGGACACTCTGTCCAACACGAGGGTCTTCGACTTTTGAAATATGCAACAAGCCAAGCATCGTCGTGCCCACCCCAACCACGGTACAGAACAGTACTATCTCTGGGATAGGATACAATTTCACGGGTCTATACCAGACCTCGCTCCAGATAGTAGATAACCCACCGAATTGGGTATCTCCGGGCTCTACAACCCTCACCACGATAGCCTCAACAACTGTATCAGATTTCACGTTGAACGTCACTGGATCAAACCCTGCTTTCACGGTATCAGTATCGTCGAATGCTTCTTCATCGGATGTAGGCAGAAGTCTAACGTTTTCCGCGTCAACTTCATACAACAGTAACTACCCGACAAGCGCTCAAGCCGCTCTCTTTAACGACACATTTTATTTCGGCGACGGCTCCATTGCGACATCACTTGGGACATCCTCCGGACCAGTCAACGCGATAATGCATACCTACAATGGACCCGGCACGTATACTGTGAGAGTCACAGTCCAAGAAGCGTCAAGCAAAGCGGTCACGAGTATCAGTGAGACCTCATACCTTGTTGTGACGGTCAATTCGGTGCCGACTGCAAGCTTCTCGCTAAGTCCGAGCGGACCCGTCGGAGGCGCATCCGTCACCTTCACAGCGGCGGTCACAGCCGGAACGAGTCCCTATACGTATAGATGGAGTTTCGGGGACAATTCAACAGGCATAGGAATCTCCGCTACTCACACATACTCGACCCCTGGGTCGTACAACGTAACCCTGACGGTCACCGACGCTAGCGGAGTGGTTACCGTCTACTCCCATATCGTTAGTGTAGCCGCGGCACCGCCACAACCGCCGATATACTTGTATCTTGGAATCGGAGCAGCCATCGCTGTTATCGCTGCGGTCAGTGCAGTTCTCATACTCAGACGAAGAAAACGCTCTGCCAACCCAATGTCTAATCTCCCAAGTCAGAATTGATCAATTGAAAGGTTGGTTTACGGGATAACGACAAACTTCTCAGAATAGTCGATGCAACAGATGGACTGACTCGTTGGGTTTTTTCGGAGACTCTCAGAGTAATCGGGCGAGCGGCGTCCATAAACTTTTAAGGCTCACTCCGTATGTCGAGTCAGAATTTCAATAAGGTCGTTTCAAATGGTTCGAAAACTCGCAAGATCTTTCCTAGTTCTCTCGCTAGTCGTCGCATCAGCAATGATGGCTGTCGGTCGAACACCGATCGTTCACTCCGCTTCAATCATTCCTGTCATAGGAGTATGGAGTACCCCCTGTTCCTCCTCCAACCTGACCCTCTCGAGCTGTCCAACAGGTGCGCTGAGCGCAGGCAAGACAATTATTGTCCATATTAACGTGACAAACTCGGTGCCCAACAACTCATTTGAAACGGTTCTCTACTACGACCCTAGCATCCTGAGTGCGACATCGATCGACCTCAAGACCGGTACTGTCTGGACGAACCCCTTCTCGGTCGTGAGCGATACAACAAGCCAGGCGGGAGCCGTTTTCATTTCAATGGTGAATAATAGTCCGACTCCGATCGTGAGTGACGGTATACTTGCAAATATCAACTTCACGATCATGGGGACCGGGGTGAGTCCGCTTACTCTGGGAGCTGGGATGGCTTCACCCTCCTTAGCCGCCCAATCTTCGAGTCTAACAAAACCCGACTGGACGAGACTCGTTGTGGGGTCAACCTCCAGCTCCGCGGCTCATGGGTATGATACGACGACCTTAGATGGTTACTTCATGAATCAAGTAGGCAAACGCGGCCCGGTCTCAGTATTCACGTACTCGCCACTTCAGCCTCGGCAGGGCGTGGCAGTTTCGTTCAACGCTTCCCAAAGCTATGATCTTGACAATGCCGGGGCCGGCTCAGCGGCCATCCGTCATTTCTATTGGGATTTTGGTGACGGCCAAAACGGATTGGACTCCCCAATTGCCCAGCATATTTTCACTGTCCCTGGCGGGAACTATTCTGCCCGTCTTACCGTAGTTGACACGGACGACTCTTTTCAGGGAATGAGCACTCAGAGAATATTCGTTTCCCCACCTCCACTACACGATGTAGCGATCTCGGGAATAACGACCATTCCCACATCGGTGAATGCCGGCGGAAAAATTACAGTTTCAGTGAATCTGTTCAACAAGGGAACGTATACTGAAAACTACAATCTCACAGTAACCTACGGCACCCCAGCTGTCCAGATAGGCTTCGATCAGAGCACAATCTCCCCTTCAATCACAAAGCAACACGCCTACACGATAGACACAACTGGTCTCGCTGCCGGATCCTACCAGGTGACTGCAGTCGTGAAGATTCCATTCGCAAACGTGACCAGCGACGAAACCCAGTCGGCCATCTTCACAGTCACATCTGCTCAAAACCTAACACAACTATTGTACATCGGACTTGGAATAATAGGGGCTGTCGCTGCCATCGCTGTCATAGTTGTTGTCATGAGGCGTCGACGACGCCCCGAGGACTCCTAGCTTTCGCTGCGGCTTCCTCCGTCCACCCCGAGGTATCTTGGGACTCCTATTCTGGGATAATCTTAAAAGGGGACATATCTGAGATAGCCTCCGAAGAATAAATGAATACTAAAACACCAATCGTAACCACAATACTCCTCGCACTAACCATTCTAATGATCATACCAACTGGATTTATTCCAAAAACTCATGCGTCATCGGCAAACTTCCAGACCACAGAGACCAACTGGTCGCCCTTCGGTCCACGAATGGAGCAGGTGCTCATCACAAGCTATTCTGACTTTAACGCCATGTTCTCTGCGTTCCAGAGCGGCTCACTCGATGTCACAGACTGGCCGTTGGACCCCGCTCACCTAGCTACTTTCAACACGAACCCTGACGTCTACATCACTGCAAAGCAGCCTGAGTTCGGCATATTCCAACTCGACATGAACCATCACCATACGCTTTTCGGGGTAGCTCAGCAGGTTCCAAGAACGAAAATCGCTGCCACATTCACCACATCAACCGCTGCAAACACATGCGGTGTAGGCTTTGGAACTGTGAACGTCCAACTGATCAATAGGGAGAACAGTAGCTCTATTGTCAAGGATTCGTTCAACACTGTAACGCTTCAAGAGTTCCCATTAGGGAGCCCAGTCAACCAGGCAAACGACGCATCGGCATCGGGAACCTACACTTTCACGTGCATCCCCGCTGAGACGCCTCTTACCAGCGCCGGCTATACGATAGCCTCTACCGAGTACAACACTACTACAAGCACTAAGACCACTGTTGGCGCTACTAGCACTTTTCTCGCCGCGATCGCCGTTGGCAGTCAGCAGACTGTCAATGTTGTGTTGACGGTGCAGTATCTTAGCCCCAGCACTGTAAGCGAGACCCAAGCCGGCATTTACCTCAGAGCGGCCTTGAATCACATGCTGGACAAGCCTGACTTTGTACAGTCAGACTCGTCATTGGGCGGACTTGCCCAGTGTGATGACATATCAGGTCCGTCGGGCTGGGGTCTAACCGGCGCCGCTTGTCTCTATCCACCGAACTCGCTCACTGGCCAGAACGGATTCAACCCTGCGGTTCTAGAAGCCACTGAATGTGGTCCGATCAGCAGCGTTGACCCATCGTTCACAGCGGCGTGCACTGTCGGCAGCTACTTGTCGGCATACCATATCGGCCCCGCAGCCGTCATTGGTACCGGTTCAACATGGTGGAATACTCAGGGAACGGGAACAGCAGGATACTCGAGCCCGAACGACATCAGGGCAGCTTGCGACTATATGGTCCTCGCTGGACTGACGTTGACTCCTAGCGGCTCGACATGCGCAGGACTCGCTACCCAATCCACCGGAACAACTGCACCCAATCCTTCCACGCAAATCCACTTCGTCGCCCCCTCAGGCGCACAATCCGTTGTTACAATGTACATACGCACGTCTCTGGCAAGAAACCACTTCGGTCAGACTATCGCTGACACCGTCAATATGATGTTCGGCACCCAAAACAGTGCTTGCGTCAGTAACGGTGGAACAGCTTTCTCGGCAGTCGATTATGGCACCAAAGAACCCAAGCCATGCACGATCGGAACCTCCGTCGTTCCTCAATACTATACTATCGGACAGATTGTCAACATAGTCTTCGCTGATGCAGGCAAGGACCAGTGGAACCTGTATACGGGAGGATTCTCTCTCGGTTCTACTCCTGACTTTCTCTTCACCAACTTCCACAGCAGCTTCGCCAGCGCTACATGCGGCGGAGTCTTCAACAGCTTCCCATCTAACTACAACTACAACTGCAGCCCGCAATATGACGCGTACTCGAACGCAGCTGAATTCTCCACCTCGACCGCGCTGGGGAACAACATATTCAACCAAGTAGGTCTTATCAGCATGAAGACCGCGGAGCAGGACCCCGTCTACACAGTCATCGACCAGTTTGCAGAGCTGAACTGCCTGAACTGGCAACCAGGTAGCCAGTCGAGCATCGTACGAACCCTCGGACACGGCACGGAGATCGCGTTCCAATCATTGCTGAACGCGCAGTTCAACCCGTACTATACGCCGACCGCTCCCGCCACATACTCGTGTGGAGGACAAGGTCAATCTGGCTTTGTTCCTGAGACTCTCCGGCGTGGCTTTTCACAGGACACTGACAACATGAACCCGTTCCAGGCCTTGACTGTATGGGACTTTGAGATCATCAGCCAAGTCTTCGACACCATGCTCGCCCTCAATCCGGTCCAGCCATTCTCTAGCGGCCAAGTATTCGACTGGATGACCCAGGGCCATAGCCACTCGACCAACCCGGCTCAGATCAGCTGTATCGGAGCACCCACAAACGCCGTTCCGTCCTGTGTTACAGGCACCGGCACGCAGGTATGGCATCTCAGACATGACATCTTCTTCCACGACGGCACACAGGTCAACGCGAACGATGTCTGCAGCAGCGTCATAGCAAACCGTGACGTTCCAGGCGCTCTGACTTTCGGCAGCGTCTTCAACGTCGCAAGCTGCATCCCATCGATCGGTGGAGGAACATCGGCAAACCCTGACACGGCGACCATTACTCTCCAAGGAGCCACATTTGACAACGACTTTCTCATCGGAGGCATATTCATACAGCCGTTCCACGGACCCCACAGCTGGGCAACAGCCTGCGGAGGATCAGTGGACGCTGTCACTGGACAATCTACCATCATCGGACCTGACGGAGCACCCCACCCGTACACCAGCATACCCGGAGCTCCCACATCGCAATGCGCAAACCCAGCATATGATCCAATGGCTGCCGGCCTAATGGTAGGCAGCGGACCATGGGTCTGCCCGAACATTGACTCGGTAGCTCACGGACCAACGGCTCCAAACGCTCCCGGAGGTCCATGCACCTCCTCCCACAACGCAGTGATAACCCTCGGACAAACCGCTCTACTGACGGCTAACCACAACTACATGAGAGGTCCACCAGACCTACAAGGCAGTCCTCTCCAGACCCAACTCTGGGCTGACAAATTCAACGTAGGCCAAGTCAACATCGTGGACATCGCGGATGCAGCACTACACTTCGGAACAGTCGACTCCTACTGGGGTAATACAGCCTACACGTGCACCGGCGGAACCACTGTTGACATTTGTGCGGTCGGAACAGCAGCGGCAGACTTTGGACACGGACTCACATCACCATTCCCAGAAAGCGGCGCCGGATCGTTGAGCCTCATCGACATGAGTAGCCTCGCCTTCTCAATAGGAGGCAACGACGCTACGGCCATGCAGACCGGCGAAAACACCTGCGGTACCATATGCATATCCGCCCAACGACTTTACAAGAATGCGGATGGAAACCTCCACATTCTTGTCTCGAGCAACACGAACCTAGGCACTCTTGCGAACGTTAGAGTACAGGTAGGTAATAGCAATGCACCGTTCGCAACGGTACTGGCGGGTAACCCATGCCCACTTGCTCTCGGCGACACTAATGCCCAAATTGCCAGCCAATTCGCCAATTCCTGCTACGCCCTAGCAAACGGCAACAACGACATAAACACGGGAATAGCAGTAGCCGGAGCTCTGTGCCCACAAGCACCTAACGTCGCATGCACCGAAGCCACGGTCACATTCAACGTCATCTACAACAGCGGAGGAACCATCGGTCTCGACTACATCGGTCACTCACCGGTAGCCCCATGGGGTACACTCTACCAGATGGAAGTAGAAGACGTCCCCCACGTAGTACCATAAGAAGAACAATCCCCTTCCCATCCCCCTTTCTTTTTCTTTTTTTCACAGCGAGGCCATACTCCATTCCCTGCTTAGGCCAAAAAATGTAAGAACCTCCTAAGAACCAGCCGGCTCAGACCCAAGAGTATCCCAGATATCCGGAGGAACGTGTAGTTTGGAATCTTAACCGCAAGACTAATTAGTGTTCCGGCCAACCCCGTTCGATAGAGCGGGTTCGAGTGGGACTTCGGGCTTACATTTTGAAAAGGGCCTTAAACACTATTATTTTGGTACTCTTCGTTATCGTGATAAACTTTCTCATCTTCGAGCTTCTACCCGGAACTTCAGGCGCTATCGCGAACCTTGTTTCGACAGGGAAGATAACGAACCACGCAACGGTCAACGCACTCTTAATCAAAGACGGTTTTTGCAGCGGATTCACAGCCCAGGGGCAGTGCATCCCTACGAATGTGTGGGATCAGTTCACATCGTATTTTAGGAACATGTTGACTTTTCAGTTCGGAGTTTCCTATCAGCCCCCCAACCAGTCCATTTTCGACGAGATGATCAGCAGTGGGAGGCTTCTCAATACTCTGATGTTGCTTGGAGCCTCAACTGCCCTATCACTTGTCATCGGCATATTCTTGGGAGTCTATGCGGCTGCCAAAAGGGGCAGTCTCTTCGACTCGGGTTGGGTCACGGCTTCGCTCGTTACATTCTCTCTCCCGACATTCTTCATGGGGCTTCTTTTCATACTCATTTTCACACAAACTCTTCACTGGTTCCCGTCTGGGGGAGTAGTCCCTTCTAACTGGACAATCCCCGGCCAAACACCATCACTCATTGGCCAGATCATACCGAGACTGCAGCATCTCTTCCTTCCAGTCTTCACTCTTACCCTATTCTTCTATGGAGGGCACTTGCTGTTAACTCGCGCTACGATGCTAGAGTCTCTGAGCGAAGACTACATAGTGACAGCCAGGGCCAAGGGCCTCTCTGAGCGAGCCGTGCTTTTCAAACACGCTCTGAAGAATGCGTCACTACCAATCGTCACAAACGCGGCATTGAGCTTTGGATTCATTCTCAGTGGCGCGATCATAACAGAAACAATATTCAACTGGAACGGGCTCGGATTCTGGCTCTTCCAGTCCATCAATTTCAAGGACTATCCCGTGATGCAGGCAATGTTCTACATCATCGCGCTTTGCGTAATTGCGGCCAACTTCATCGCGGACGTAATCTATGGCGTCCTAGATCCGAGAATCAAATATCAGTGAGAGGAACTTTTGTCAAAGAACAGCCGGGTACCCCTCAGGCTACTCAGATTCAAACGTTTCATGTTCACCCTTTTAGGCAATAGGATGGCTCTCACGGGATTCATTCTCCTTATCCTATTTTCCGGACTTGCCCTGTCAGCCCCGTTTCTCACCCCCTATCATCCACAGGGAACAGTCGTCTCTGCGACGTTCGACCCTCCAACGTGGTTGACATATTTCACCGGGTCCGCCGGCTGGAGTCGGAATATTGCATTTTCAGGAGTCGCTGTCAACGAATCATCAGGAACTAGTGTGACCGTAACCGCGCTGAGGTCTGATGGCGCAGACTTCACTGCGACGACCGGAGGAAGGAACGGAACTGTAACGATATATGAGACTCTGAACTATCCATACGATGGTACACCCAAGAGATTCGTAGGAAACGTTCTCGTTACGGCTCCATTTGCAAACACCACTAACTCCGTTGAAGGCAGGGTAGAGTTCTACCGATACTCAGCCGGAATCGTTACGAAGAACTGCACCTATGCACCTTTCCCAAGTGGGATACATAATTCTCTACCCACCGCCCCAACTACTGGAATCGACTCGCAGGATCAGAACCTAGTCACCGAATGTCAGTTCGCCAACACGGGGCTCAACCCCGCGCAGATAATTTTCGATTCTCCCGGCCAATATGTCTTTGCTCTAGTTCTGTCATTGCCGGCAACTCCAACGACCCAGTCAATCTCAATCGAAAACTTCCACCTCGTTCTTTACGGGAACACTTGGGGATTACTAGGCACGGACAGCAATGGATTTGATGTTTTTACACAGCTCGCCTATGGCGCGCGACTCTCATTACTAGTGGGCCTCATTGCTACAGGCATAGGGATAGGAGTCGGGTTGCTCGTCGGGCTGCTTGCTGGTTACCTCGGGAAGCTGGTCGACGAGGTTTTGATGCGATTCACCGACATGCTGTTGGTGATTCCCAGCCTTCCCCTCTTGATAGTGCTAGTTGCGGTGCTCGGATCGTCGATCTGGAACATCATTCTAGTCCTCGGCTTCTTAGGCTGGATGGGATTCGCTAGAATCATTCGAGCACAGGTTCTCAGTCTCCGAGAGAGACCCTTCATAGAAGCCGCCAAAGCTTCCGGTGCCGGAACAGGTCACATTCTAACCCGGCACATTTTTGCAAACATAGTCTCGCTCACTTACGTGAACCTTGCCCTCTCTGTCCCCTCCGCCATAGTCGGCGAGGCAGCCTTAAGCTTCCTCGGATTAGGAGACCCTACCGTGGTTACCTGGGGGAGAATGCTTCAACTTGCATATGGTGCAGGAGCTACGACAGGCAACTTGACTTGGTGGTGGGTCATACCCCCAGGGTTTGCGATTGCCCTGATATCACTGGCCTTCATCCTTTTGGGGTACGGCTTGGACACGATCTTCAACCCGAGACTCCGACGAAGAATGTAGTACGAGCCACTTTTAGCCCGGGCCAGCTTCTCGGGTTCGCATCATTAATCTATCCCAAGACTTATTTCCGCGTGTCCCCATGGGGCAGCGTAATCCCGGAGAGAAAGCTTGTCAGTACTCCAACTGGAAGGATTGACGACAAACTATCGCACCCTAAGAGGCTGGGTTAAAGCTGCAGAAAATGTCAGCTTTGAAATTGGCCCGGGCCAGGCATTGGGAGTGGTGGGCGAGTCAGGATGCGGCAAGACCACAGTCGCTCTTTCCATTCTAAAAATTCTTCCGCGTGGTGGCAGAATAAGAAAAGGAAAAATTCTCTTTGAAGGACGAGATCTGGTCCCACTCAAGAGCAATCAAATGAGAGAGATCAGATGGAAAGGAATTTCGATCGTCTTCCAGGGAGCTATGAATGCTATGAATCCCGTCTTCAAGGTCGGAGACCAAATCATTGAAGCAATCAGGCTCCACGAGCCCGATGTGTCCAGGGCCGATGCTCGGACCAGGGCCGAAGCTCTGTTCGAGATGGTCGGTGTCGAGGCCTCAAGACTCGACAACTATCCTCACGAGTTCAGTGGGGGAATGCGGCAAAGATCTCTCATCGCAATGGCGCTAGCTTGCAATCCCAAACTGTTGATCGCAGACGA
>Ga0307471_100000110_pt1 | contig 38753 bp, 40 predicted proteins | sample atmos_gasesAM3C__2_FD_204566 | JGI IMG/M metagenome (GOLD analysis project Ga0307471, IMG submission 204566) | Hardwood forest soil microbial communities from Morgan-Monroe State Forest, Indiana, United States - atmos_gasesAM3C_515 | ecosystem: Environmental > Terrestrial > Soil > Temperate... | reverse complement strand
CCCCACTTGACCGGATCGACGTACCTTCCTGGACCGCCACCAGGGCCCTTCGATCAAGCGATCCCAACCTGATCGACGGGCAGATCATAACTCAGCGCCACCGTTGATCCCTACAGCAGGTCCGGGACCTCCTGATCTGGGAGCAGCCGCCTCGTCCAGCTGGTCATCAGCTGCGCGGAGGCTCCGTCCGCGTGGTCGTACCCCAGGCAGTGGAGCAGGCCATGCACCGCAAGCAGGCGCAGCTCTGCTGCGCAATCGACGTTCTGCCGGCACGCACGCTCCACGGATATCGCGATGTCTCCCACACGACGCGCGGACCCGGGTTCCTCACCGCTGGGGAAGGCGAGGACGTCCGTCGGCTCGCCGGTATCCAGGAATCGATCGTTGAGCGATCGAAGTTCGTCGTCGTCGGCCATGCGAACGCTCACCGTCGGCCGCGCGGCGACGCCCAGCTCGTCTCCGCACGAGCGCAGCAGCCTGCCGATGCGTGCCGTGGCCACCAGCTTGCGTTGCGCTGGAGTCAGCGCGTCGCTGAGGACCAGTGCGACTCTCAGTCGCTCCTCACCCCGCCTTGACGCGACGCTTCCTGGCGGCGACGAGCTTGCGCTTGCGGCGAACAGACGGTTTCTCGTAATGCTCGCGGCGGCGAACCTCCGAGAGGATCCCGTTCTGTTTGATCTTCTTGTTGAAGCGCCGTAGCGCGCTCTCGAAGGTCTCGCCTTCGCGGACCTTCACCTCCGACACGGTCGGATATCACCTCCTTTGCATCGCGCCAGGCTGGCGCGCAGTGAACCGAACACCCAGTCTACCGTTTCACTGAGCTCCCGTCTTCAAGCAGTTCCGCAACCAACGTCTCGACAACGCGCGGCAGCACTTCTCCGGCGCGCCCCGAGATGATCACCGTGGCCGCGTCGTCGAGGTCGGTCGGCCCATCGTTGACGATCACCAGTGGCGCCCCGTTGCGCACCGACTGGGCGGGCACGCCCGCCGCAGGCCACACCGACAGCGTCGAACCCACCGCCAGGCACGCGTCGCATCGGGCCGCCTCGGACATGGCGGCATCGACGTCTTGATCGAGGAGACGCTGCCCGAAGCTGATCGTCGCCGTCTTGAGCAGACCGCCGCAGAGCTCGCAATGTGGATCGTCGTCGCCTTCCCGGACGCGGTCGAGGACCGTCGCGATCGCGAGGCGGCGACTGCAATCGAGGCACGCCGCCTCGCGCGTGGTGCCGTGCAGCTCGATCACCCTCATCGTGCCGGCCAGCTGATGCAATCCGTCGATGTTCTGGGTCACCACAACCGGAGCGAGCCCGGCTCGCTGCAGCCGCGTGACCGCGTGGTGGGCGGCGTTCGGCCGGGCCACGTCGACGGGAGAGTCAAGTCGATCACGCCAGCGCTCCCGGCGAACCTCCGGATCAGCGAGGTAGTTTGCGATGGTGTATCGCGCCGGGTCTCGCGTCCGCCACACGCCCTGGGGCCCACGAAAGTCCGGGATGCCGGACTCGGTGGAAATCCCGGCCCCGGTGAAGACGAGGATCCGCTTTGCCGGACGGAGCAGGCTGCACGCCGCCTCGAACGGACCGCTCGTGTGTGCGGTTGTATTCGGCTTCACTCCTTTATTAAGTGCGACAGCCTGCTGTCGCCGCCTCCGGGCATGCTCGGTTCAATGGCCAGCACGCTCCTGACGGCCCCGACTGGGAAAAATCCGGGTCCCCAGCCCCTGGACAGGGAGCAGCAGGACGCCGTCGATCACATCGACGGCCCGTGCCTGGTTCTCGCTGGTCCGGGAAGCGGCAAGACCCGGGTGATCGTCGAACGGTTTCTGGCCCTGGTCAGGCGCGACATCCCGCCGGAGCGCCAGCTCGTCCTCACGTACACGCGGAGAGCTGCCGACGAGATGCGCGCCCGAGCCGAGGACGGCTACGGCGCGTTCAGCAGCGACGCACCCCTGACCAACTACCACTCGTTCGCGCTCCGTGTGGTTCGCGAGTGGGGCTGGCTGGCCGGCGTCTCGCCTGCGTTGCGAATCGCTGACGCGGCGGAGCGATGGATGCATGTCGAAGCGGTGCTCGCGGAGCTTCGGCCGGCATCGCTCTGGAATCCCCTTCGTCCCCAGGACGTGATGGATCCGCTGCTCGAGGTCATCGGCACCGCGAAGCAGGAGCTGGTGGCACCGGACGCGTACGCCCTGTGGGCTCAGGCGCGGCTCGAGCACTGCGACGCAGCTGCACAGCGCGTCCTGCTCGAACGACAGGCAGAGGTCGCCGAGGTCTATGCGCGGCTCGATGAGCGATACCGCTCGTGCGGCGTGTTCGACTTCGACGACTGCATCCTCTACGCCGAACGGCTCATACGCGAGCAGCCACCCGTCAGGGAGGCGGTTGCCGGCACGATCCGGTACGTGATGGTCGACGAATACCAGGACACGAACTATGCTCAAGCGAGGCTTGTCGAGACACTCGTCGCATCGCACCACAACCTGCTCGTCGTTGCCGACGACGACCAGTCGATCTACAAATTTCGCGGCGCCAGCCGCGCCAACCTCGACCGTTTCGTCCGTGAGTACCCCGATCACCACGCCGTCGTGCTCAGGCACAACTACCGCAGCACGAGCCCCATCGTGGCCGCCTCACAGGCGCTGATCGGTGCGGCGGCGCCCGCAACTCGCATCGAGAAGGATCTCGTTGCCGAGCGCGGCCGCGGAGGCGCGGTGGAGATCTGGGGAGCACCCGACGAGCGGTCGGAGGTGATGGCGGTCGCGCGTGAGTGCCGTGATCTCATCGAGGCCGGGACCCGGCCTGCAGACATCGCGTGGCTGTTCCGCCAGCACGTCGACATGCAACCCGCGATGCATGCGCTCCGCCAGGCTGGCGTGCCGTACCAGGTCGCGGGCGGCCGCGGCTTCTTCCAGGAGCGCGAGATCAAGGACGCCTTCGCCTTGCTCGCCGCTGTCGACGATCCGGATGACTCGCTGGCGCTGCTGCGCTGCCTGACGTTTCCTGTCTGGAACCTGAGCATGGCGGGCAGACGGGCCCTGGCCCAAGCGGCGGACGAGCACGACGTGCCACTCGCGACGCTGCTGCTCGACGCGCGCGTCGACGGTGTCAACGATGCCGAACACGCCTACGCACGACGCTGCCTCGAGGACATCCTCGAGCTGCATGCGATGGCCGGGCGCGAGGATGTGCGCGACGTCTTTTTCGCGGCCATCGAGCGCGCCGGATATCTCGGCGTCGTGGACGAGCAGGTCGGCGCCGCGCGACTGCAGATGGGCGCCAACCTCAACAAGTTCGGCGAGCTGCTCGAGACGTTTGCAGACTGGAGCGACGATCGCCGCATCAGCACCGCGCTGCGATACCTGCAGATCTTGCGCGACAGTCGCGACGCCGCTGAGTTGGCCGCGATCGAACCCATCCAGGACGGCGTGGTCCTGTTGACGGCGCACGGGGCCAAGGGTCTGGAGTGGCCGGTCGTGTTCATCGCGCGCTGCACGGAGCGCCGGTGGCAGGGCCGCACCAAAAGCTCCGCCGATCTGCAGCTGCCCGACGAGCTGGTTCCCGAACCGCCGCCGCCCGGGGACGCAGCGGTCGACGAGGAGCGCCGGCTCTTCTACGTGGCAGCAAGTCGCGCACGCGACCGCCTGGTGTTCACGTGGGCGCGTCGCTACCCGCAGTCGTTCAGCGACGAGGCATGCACGCCGTTCCTTGCACCGGCGCCCGCCGGAACTGACGCCGCGCGCCAAGTCGACGTTCCCCTCGATGCGACCGTCCTGACCCGGCCGCGCCGGCGCGAGGGCCAGCCCCTGCCGGCACGAATGTCGATCGGTGTCTCAGACCTGCGAACCTTCAAGCAGTGCCCGCGTCGGTACGCGTATCAACGGCTCCTGCGGCTCCCGACGCGGAGCACTGCGCAGACGTGGTACGGAACACTGATCCACGACGTGCTCCGCACCGCCGCAGTGCAGCGTTCCACCGGCACGCACGTCGGACCCGACGAAATCGCGGTGTTGTGGCAGGAGGCGTGGACAGTCTCGCGAGGCCCGAAGGGGAAGCATCCCGACCTGCGCGTCCACGGCGAGGAGCAGCTGCGCCGCTATGTGGCCTCACCCAGCTGGACCGAGGCTTCGATTTCGAGTGTCGAGCAGCCTGTGGTGATCAACTTGGACAGCGCCCGGGTCTCAGGAAGGTTCGACCGCGTCGACACGCGTGGCGACGGCGCCGTCACAGTCGTCGACTACAAGACGGGCCGGCCGCACGATGAGCGCTCGCTGCGCAGCGATTTGCAACTCCGCGCCTATGCGGTCGGGCTGGCGCAGATCGAGAAGTCAGACGACGTCGCCGTCGAGTTCCACTTCCTGCAGTCCACCGAGGTGGTGCGCGTCGTCGCCGACCGAAAGTTCCTCAACACGGCCTTCAACCATCTGTCGGCCGCAGCCAGAGAGATGACGACCGCGACCCAACAGGGCGCGTTTCCTCCCAAACCATCACCGTGGAACTGCCCGCGCTGCGAGTTCCGCACCGTCTGCGACGAAGGCCGCGCCGTCTCTCCGTGAGGGAAGGCGGAGGGGCCTAATTGTCCCCTCTAGCGCCGAGCCGCTAGGGGCTGAGACGGAACTCGCGCCAGACGAGCGCGCCGACGTCGTCGTCGCCTTCGACATCCTCGGGCAGCTGCGTGCGCCAGGGCAGCATCAGGTCGAAGACGATCTCCTGGATGGTCCAGAGGATGTCCATCACCTCGGTAATCTTCACCTGGCGACGAGCCAGGGCCTCCTCGACCGCGACGATGGCCGCCTGGTCCTGAGTCTTGCGCACGGCGCTCCGGGCGAACGTGAACACCTTCTGGGCGCGCGCGGCGACGTCGGGAGGGACCTCCTTGGTCCCGTGCAGATGAGTCTCTTCGCAGAGCTCAATGGCCCTGTCCACGCGTTCGACGAGCCGGCGCAGCCGTGTGCGCTCCACCACCTCCCGGCGATGGCGCTGCCTCGCGGAGTGCACCTCACGTGTCGCGCTTTCGATCAGAAATCCGGACGCTTCTGTTGGCACGCTCTCCTGGCTTGTCTCTTCTAAAAACTGACTGATCTTGGGCGGTCCGCCAAATCAAGGACGATGCGTCTGCAAGCGTACCGAGGAGGGTCATTGACATCAACAGCGCCTTTCGGTTCAGATTGATGCATGGACCGCATCAATCCCGACTGGTTGCGCACATTCATCGAGGTGGCCCGGCTGGAGCACCTGGGTCGGGCGGCCGAAGTGCTCCAAACGGATCAGTCGACGGTCTCGCGGAAGATCGTGCGGCTCGAGCAGGACGTCGGGGTAGCCCTCTTCGAGCGCATCGGGCGAAGCATCCGGCTCACTCAGGCTGGGCGCCGCTTCGTCCCTCGGGCTGAGCGCCTGCTCAACGAGATCCGCGACGCCATCGCGGACGCCGAAGGCGCCGTGTCCGCGGAGACCGGCGAGGTGCACATCGGCTTTCTCCACACGGTCGGCGCTCGCTGGCTCCCCGATCGCCTCGCCCGCTTTCTCGAGCTCCACCCGTCGGTGCGGTTCGTGCTCGAGGAGGGGACGGCCGCCGAGGTCGTGAGCGGCGTCGTGGCGGGCGACTTCGACCTGGGCATCCTGGGACCACCACCGAAAAACCCACCAGATCTCGAGGTTCATCCCCTCTTCCGTGAGCGGATCGCCGTTGTCGTCCCGGCGGTTCATGCGCTCGCGGGTCGCGGCTCATGCACGCTGCGCGATCTCGCGGACGAGCCGCTGGTCCTGGTCCGCTCCCGGAGCGGCCTGCGGAAGGTCATCGACGACGCATTCGCAGCCCAAGGGCTCCCCATCCACATCGCCTACGAGGGCGACGACTTCTCCATCGTCCAGGGGTTGGTGGAGGCAGGGCTCGGCGTGACGCTTCTACCGGTGCCACTGCCTGTGCCGTCGACCAGAGTGGCGGTGGTCGCGCTTCGAGACCCGCCGATCGCGCGGACGATCGCGCTCTGCTGGGACCGCAGACGGATCCTTCCCGCAGCCGCGAACCTGTTCGCCGCGCGGCTGTTGTCGGACGTGACCGAGGACTTCGACCTCGCGGCGAGCGCATGACACCCGTGGGTCAGCGCACTCGATGCGCACGTAGACTGTGCACGTGACCGCTGTACTCGTCATCGCAATCATTGCTGCGGCATTCGCAGCCGGCGGAGTCGTCGCTCTAACGCGGTCCCGAGTCTCGGGCCGTGACCAGTTGCACCAGTTCAGCGCGGAACTCGAAATCGCGGATGCGAACGCTGAGGCTGCGCGTCTGGTGCAGGAGGCCAGCCTCGCAGTGCACAACGCGCAGAACGCGGCGCTCGATGAGTTCATCGCGCGTCGCGAAGCAACCGACAGTCTGAATGCTGTGCTCGACGAACGAGAGACCCACGTGCAGGAACGGCGTGCCGCCTTTGACGAGCGTCGTTTTGCGCACAAAAAGCGACGCGAGGAGATCGATTCCCGCGTTGCGGCAGTCGAGGAGGCTCGGGCAGACGTCGCTTCGCGAATCGTGCGTCTGGCCGCCCTCGACCGCGACGAGGCCGAGGCGATCGTGCTCCACCGTATCGACGCCGAGCTGGAGGGAGAGCACGCGTCGAGGGTCGAGCGCAGGGTCGCCGCGATGCTCGAGCATCCCGAGTCCGGGGCCGGCACCCTGATCGTGGCAGCCATCGAACGTCAGGCCGAGTCGAACGTCGACAACGCACCCCGGCTCGCGCCGATCACCCTCGAGGGGCTGGACGACCACGCGCGGGAGCGTTTGCTCAACGCGCTCTCGGTGATCGCAGAGAGCACGTCGACCGAGCTCGGTGTCGACGCGGAGAAAGCGCACGCGACGTTGCGCGGCGTGGATCCTCTGGGCCGCGAGATCGCCAGGCAGGCGGCACTCGAGGTGGTCGACCGCCGGCTTCAGGCGGCGGAGGTGCCACCGCTCGTGTCCCGCAAACAGCACTCGCTGTCACGCACGGTCGCGGAGCTTGGCGAGCGTGCCCTCTGGCAGATGCAGATGGAGGGACGGCCGGAACTCGCGGAGCTGCTCGGCACGCTGCACTACCGCTTCTCGTACGGACAGAATGCGCTGCTCCACTGCGAGGAGACGGGTCGCATCTGCGGAGTCCTCGCCGCCGAGCTCGGTCTGCCCCAGTCGCTCGCACGCGAAGCCGGAATGATGCACGACATCGGCAAGGCGGTCGACCATGATGTCGAGGGAGCGCACGCCATCATCGGTGGAGAGCTGCTGCGAGTGCTCGGTGTGGGCGCCGATGTGGTGCACGCCGTCAAAGCGCACCACTTCGACGAGGAGCCGTCCACCGATCTCGCAATGCTCACGATCTGCGCGGACGCGATCTCCGCCTCCCGCCCCGGCGCGCGGCGCGACACGCTGGCCGCCTATCTCGCGCGCCTCGAGCAGCTGCAGACGATCGCCACCCGGCACGATGGCGTGGATCGCGCCTTCCCGCTGCAGGCAGGACGCGAGGTGCGCGTCTTCGTCAAGGCGTCTGCCGTCAAGGACGTGGCCATGCCGACGCTTTCGTCGGAGATCGCTCGGGAGATCGAGGCCGAAATGCAGTATCCCGGCATGATCAAGGTGACGGTGATTCGCGAGACGACCGCCACGGCGACCGCCCCTGCGCAGATCACCCCGGTCCGCGAAACCGCCGTTGTGGAGGCGCGCGATCACGCCGACGAATCCGAGTGCGCGCCGCCCGCAGCAGGCGTGGATCAGAGCAACGACGCAGGCGACGACTGACGCGCGCCGTCACGAACTGAGGCGGATCAACCCTCCGCTCGTAGGAACTCGTCGATGACACGCGCGGACTCGCCGGGACGCTCGTGGAAGAAGAGGTGTCCGCACTCCTCGAACCAGCGCGTCTGTGCACCAGGGATCCGCGCCGCGAGCAGCTGCGCGTTCTCGAACGGCGCCACCGCGTCGAGTGTGCCGTGAGTCACCAGCGTCGGCACCCGCAACGATGACAGCCGCTCGAACACGTCCTCCTGCGTACGCAGTGCCTCGATCTGCGCGGAGAACACGCGACCGCGGACCGGATGCGCGGCGCGATACTGGATCTGTTCCTCGATGAACGCCGCGTGAGTGCGTTGGAACTTCACGGAGTACAGCACGGTGCACGCCATCCGGTACGCCTCGGCCGGGGTGCGCGCGCCCTTGCCGAACAGCGCGGCGGTGGCGCGAGAGTCCGCGGGGACTGCATGCTCACCGCCGGGAGCCGTCGCTGCGAGGATCAGCCGTCGCACGTGAGCGCCCTGTCCCAACGCGACGTGCTGCGCGACGATGCCGCCCATGGACGCACCCAGGACATCCGCGCGCGAAGCGTCTGCCGCATCGAGGACTGCGACGGCGTCGCCGGCGAGCAGCGGCATGGTCAGCGTGGCCGAGCCCGCCTCAGACTCCCCAACTCCGCGGGGGTCGTACACGATCACTCGGTGGCGACGCGCCAGGGCCGGCGTGATGGGGTCGAACACGTGGCGCGCAGACCCCAGGCCGGGGATCAGCAGCAGTGGCGGCCCTTCACCGTCGATCGTGACCGCGAGTCGAGTCCCGTCGGGGGCGCGGACCGCAAGCGTTTCAGGCATCAATGGCGTGGGCAGCGCGTCACCATACCCGATATGCCTCGCCTGTTCGTCGATTCCAGTCAGGTGCGCGGCGGTGTCGCAACCGTCGAGGGCCCCGACGCGGCGCATCTCGCGGGGTCATTGCGCGTCCGGCCCGGCGAGGTCATCGTCATCGTCGAGTCGGGCGCGGTCGAACACGGGCTGCGCGTCGAGGAGGTCGGGCCTTCGCGTGTCGCCGGGCGGATCGCCTGGACGCGGCCGGCCACCGGCGAGCCGCACCTGGAAGTCCACGTCTTGCAAGCCCTGCCTCAGAAAGGGATGGACGACGCGGTCGCGGGCCTTGCCGAAGTTGGTGCCGCTGGCATCTGGCCCGTGTTGACGGCTCGCACGGTCAGCCGCCCCGATGGCCTGGCTGCACCCGGCAAGGTTGCTCGCTGGCAGCGGATCGCGCGCGAGTCCGCCCAGCTCAGCGGTCGCGCCAAAGCTCCCGAGGTCCACCCGATGCACACGCTCGCCGAAGCCTGCCGCCTGCTGCCTGCGGAGACACAACTGATCGCGTGCGTCGCCGATGAGTCGTCGCAACCGCTGCGCTGCGCAAGCGTCGACATCGACCGCCCCGTTGCCCTGGTCGTCGGTCCGGAGGGAGGTCTGGACCCGGCGGAGCTCGAGATGCTGCGCGCGCGAAGGATGACACCGGTTCACCTCGGTCCCCGCGTCATACCCTCGCGGCTGGCGGGATCGATCGCCATCTCGCTGCTGCTCGCGCAGATCGGAGAGCTTGATACCGCGGTGACACCGCCGCCGCGATGACCGGGCCCTACCGCGTGGCACTGCTCGCGCTCGGCTGCAAGGTCAACTTCGCCGAGATGGCCGACCTCGCCGGCGAGCTCGCGGCCGCCGGATGCGACGTCGTCGCAGCGGAGGAACCGGCGGATGTTCGGGTGGTGAACTCGTGCACGGTCACGACGCAGGCCGACGCGACCACGCGACAGCGCCTCCGACAGCTCAGGCGCCTCGACCCTTACGCCCACATCGTCCTCACCGGTTGCAGCGTCGACGCGAATCCCGGTCAGTACATGCCGGTCGACGCCGAACGCGCGCGACTCGCCGACGCGGGCATCGACTCCGTCTTCGCCAATCGAGACAAGCAGCGCATCGCGGCGCACGTCCTCGCGCTGGCCGCGGGGCGCGCGCAACCACGCGCTGATGCGAACCCGGTGCTCCTTCGTTCCCGCGCCTTCCTCAAGGTGCAGGACGGTTGTGACCACCGCTGCACGTACTGCATCGTCTGGCGGGCGCGCGGGGAATCACGCAGCGTTGCGCAGGAGGCCGTGCTCGAGCGGGCGCAGGCAGCGATCGACGCCGGCCAGAGCGAGATTGTGCTCACCGGTGTCGACCTCGGCTCGTACGGGCGCGACGTGGGAACGACACTCGCGGCGCTGGTGACCGCACTGCTCGCCAGAGTCGGTGACACGGCACGGATACGCCTGAGCAGCGTCAACGCCAACGACATGACGCCGTCGTTGATCGAGCTCAATGCGCACCCGCGGCTCTGCTCACACTGGCACATGCCACTGCAGAGCGGCAGCGACCGAGTGCTGCGAGCGATGCACCGCGGCTACCGCCGCCAGCGGTACCTCCGCGTGGTTCGCCAGCTCCGCGAACACGATCCGCTCACCGAGTTCACCACCGACGTGATGGTCGGGTTCCCGGGCGAAACCGACGGCGACCACGAGCAGACGCTGTCGCTCATCGACGAGGTCGGGTTCCTCTCTTGCCATGTGTTCCGCTGGTCGCCGCGGCCCGACACGCCGGCTGCCGATCTCGGAGACCGCGTGCCCGACGCGGTCGCGAGGCGCCGCAGCGCAGAGGCACGGGGCGCCGCGTCACGCACGGGTCACCGTTCGCGTGTGCGCGCATGCGGAAGAACGCACGAGGTCGTCTGGGATCACGCGACAGAGGGATCCGCGCACGGGCTCTCCTCAACGTTCCACGAGATCCTCGTCGCAGACGCGCCTCGCACCCGCCCAGGGACACTCGGTCACGCCCGCGCTGTGTCGGTCGACGGCGAGGTGCTTCGCGCTACCCTGCAGCGCCCATGAGTGACTGCTTGTTCTGCGACATCATCGCGGGGACGATCCCCGCCACCTTCGTCCACCAGGACGACACCATCGTCGCCATCCGCGACATCAATCCGCAGGCCCCCACGCACCTGCTGGTGATTCCACGTGAACACATCGGATCGGTGGCGGATCTGACGCCGGGACAGGATCCGATCTGGGGGCGCATGCTGCACGTCGCGCAAAAGCTGGCCGAGGACGCCGGAATCCACGAGACCGGCTATCGGTTGGTGAACAACCATGGCCGACAGGGCGGCCAGACCGTCGATCACCTGCACATGCACCTGCTCGGCGGCCGCCAGATGACCTGGCCGCCGGGCTGACGCGTCCTAGGTCACCGTAAAGTTCGTCGAGGTCGTCGAGGTTCCGCCTCGGGTGACGACTGCGATGCGTCCGGTTGTTGCGCCCGTGGGAACCTTCACTGTGATCTTCGTCTGCGAATCCGTGACGACGCTCCCCTTGGAGCCGTTGAACGTCACCTTGATGAGGTGGTCGAGGTGGGTGCCCGTGATCGTCACCGTGGTGCCCGGCGCGCCCGACTTGGGCGTGAAGCCGGAGATCCTCGGGGGGTTGAAGACCGTGATCTTCCCGTGCATCGCGGCGTAGCCGTGGATCGTGCAGTAGTAGTAGTAGATCCCCCCGCCGCTGAAGGTGAACGACCCGGTTCCCGACCCTGAAAGAGTGACGTTGAACGTATTTGTGCCGGTGCTGGCGGGGGCCCCCGGGCACGCGCTCGACGTGCACGACGTCGCGGTGTGACCGACGCCGCTCTGGTTCGTCCACATCGCCTGACCGCCCACCGCCGTGAATGCCGACTCCGGGTTGAAGCAGAACTCGCTTCCTCCACCGGAGCATGAACCGAACGTGACGGTGATCTTGGCGGGTGCGGGGGCCGCCGACGCCACCCCGGCACTTGCGGCAAATCCTGCAACCGCAACGCACGCCGCGACTGCGACTGCCCGCCTGTATGAAACCCGCCGGCGCATCGTCGTACGCGTCACAGCCTCCTCCTTCAGTAAGCAATCAGCCCCGCGAGTCGATACAGCCGAAGGTTACGTCAGGCGCCGCGAGGTCGGGCCGAGGAGATCGGGAACGGGACGTGTGCTAGCGCTTCAAACAGGCTTCGACACAGCGGAGCGCATGTATCTTGCGCTCCGGTGTCTGCAGAACTCGCGCTGAGCACACGTCCCGTCCCCTCACTCGCCCCGACATCAAGTCCCGCGAAATGCGTCGCGAAGCGAGTCGAAGAAGCCGCGCTTGACCTCGGCCGGTTTTCCGTCGCGTCCACCCAGCTGCTCGTAGATGCTGCGCTCGTGCGCGTCGATGTGAGTCGGCACCACAAGGCGGACGACGCAGATCTGATCGCCGCGACGCTTTGTCCTCACGTGCGGGACGCCCAGACCTGACAGCTTGATCTGCTTGCCGGGTTGCGTCCCTGCGGGAATCTCGAGCTCGCGCTCGCCCTCAATCGTCGGCACTGTGATGGTGTCACCGAGTACCGCCTGTGGCACGGTGATCGGCAGCTCGTAGAGGATGTCCTGGTCGCGGCGGACCAGCTCCGGGTGAGACTTGACACGGAAGCCCAGGTACAGGTCTCCAGCCGGCCCGCCGCGTGGCCCGACCTCGCCTTCGCCGGCGAGCCGCAGCGTGACGTCCTCGTCGATGCCGGCAGGGATGTTCACCTCTACACTGCGCCGCGCCTCGACACGCCCCTGGCCGCGGCAGTTGTTGCAGGGATCGTCGACGACGCGTCCCTCGCCGTGGCAGCGCGGACAGGTGGAGACGCTCGCAACCTGGCCGAACACGGTCTGCATCGCGCGGCGCACCTGGCCCGCGCCACCGCACGTCGCGCACTGGGTTGCGGATGTGCCGGCCCGCGCTCCCGAGCCTCCGCACTCCGGACACGTGGCGGCGCGAGGCACCTCGATGGTTCGTGTCCCGCCGAACACGGCCTCCTCGAATGTGACATCGAGCGTCATCCGCAGGTCGGACCCGTGCTGTGGTCCGGCGCGCCCACGGCGCCGCCCGGCGCCGCCACCGAAGAACATGTCGAAGAGGTCGAACGCGGAGTCGAAGGAGAATGCAAAGTCGGGGACGCCCTGTGCGGCATGCCCGAAGGTGTCATAGCGCTGACGCTTCTCGGGATCGCTCAGCACCGCGTACGCCTCCCCAACCTCCTTGAACCGCTCCTCCGCAGCCTTGTCGCCGTCGTTGCGATCCGGGTGGTACTTCATCGCCAGCTGCCGGTAGGCGCGCTTCAACTCCTCGGGGCCGGCATTCCTGCCGACGCCGAGCACTTCGTAGTAGTCGCGCTTCGCTGTCGCCATCGGGTGTGGGTGTCGCTCAGACCTCGCTGTATCGCTGCCGCGGATGCGCGACACGCACCAGCGCCGGCCGCAGGAGTCGATCGTGCAGCCGGTACCCGGGCTGCAACTCGGCGATGACGGTGTCCTGATCGACATCGTCCGACTCCTCGCCTCCGATCGCTTCATGCACAGCGGGGTCGAAGGGCTCGCCCACCGATGGCACTGGAGTCACCCCAAGGCGTTCCAACGCCTTCTCGAACTCGCGCACGACGAGATGGAGGCCGTTGACGAAGTAGTCCTCCGCGTCGCCCTCGGGCGCGTGCTCGACGGCCCTTCGCAGGTTGTCCAGCACGGGAAGCAGCGCGCGAGCGGCCTCCTCGCTCGCATAGCGGGACGAATCGAGCAGCTCCTGCGTCTTGCGACGCTTGAAGTTGTCGAAATCGGCGGCCAGCCGGAGGTATCGATCCTGGATATCCGCAAGTTGGTCACGAAGCGCGTTGGCGTCGAGAGCCACGTCAGCAGCGGCTGCCTCGACGGTGCCGGCAGCCTCGTCGGCCGGTTGGGCTGCGGGGAGGCCCGGGGGCGGCGGCCCCGGTTCGGTCCCGTTGCCAGGCGTGCGCTGTGAGGCGCGCGCGCGATGCGGCGGTCGGTGGTCTGGAGTGCTCATTGCCGCCAGTATTCCCCGTAAACCCTCAACTCAGCACGCGGGCGAGCAGGCGGCCGACGCGCTGAGCGACGTACCGGACGCGAGGACCGACCTGGTCGTAGCGCATCCGGGTGGGCCCGAGAACGCCGATCGTGCCACCGCGATTCTGGCCGGCACGATATGTCGTCAGCACGATGCTGCATCGGCTGAGCTGGTCCAACCCCGTCTCGCGACCGATCATGATCTGCACCCCGCTGCCCATGTCCATGGCAGCGATCAGCTCGGCGAGCAGGCGCTCCTCTTCGACGACCTCGAGCACCTGCTGCAGCCGCTGGATGTCCTCGAACTCCGGCTTGTGGAGCAGGTTGCGGACGCCGTCGTGCACCACCAGCGTGTCCTGTTGCGCATTCGCCCCCTGCATGAACGCCACGATGTCCGCGACAACCTCGGTGCGGAGCGCGCCGCCGCGGCCCTTCCCCGCGGGCAGCTGCGCGATCGCCACCGCATCAAGTCCGCAGAGCTCGCCGTTGAGCTGCGCGGCCAGGGCGCTCAAGGTCCCCTGATCGGCCGGCCTGCTCAGCGCGAGCGCCTGCTGCCGGACAACATTGCCCTCGAGCACCAGGACGATGAGCGCGTGATCCGGGTCGAGCGAGACCAGGTCGAGGTGTTTGACCTTCACGCCCAGGGCGTGGGGCCCCGTGACCAGGCTCACCGAGTCGGTGACCACCGCCAGCCCGGCGGCGGCGAGCTCCAGGACGCCCTCGATGTTCGCCGGCGCGCCGGCGAAGAACGGGTCCATCTGCCGTTTCACTGCGACCGGGACGTCCTCCTCCTCCATGAGGAAGTCGACGTAGTAGCGATAGCCGAGATCAGAAGGAACCCGCCCGGCCGAGGTGTGTGGCTGAATCAGATAGCCGACGTTGACGAGAGCGGCCAGCTCGTTGCGGATGGTCGCCGACGACCAGCTCGCCAGATGCAGGGCCAGCGCCTGCGAGCCCACCGGGATGCCGGTGCGCGTGAAGTCGGCGACTACGGCCTTGAGGATCTGCTGCTTGCGTGCGTCGAGGGGTATTGGGCTGTCCACCATGGCCTCATCAGGGTGCCGCGACCGGTGGGAACGCTTAGCACTCGCTGGTGTTGAGTGCTAAATCGTACCACGCGCAGGAGCCGCCTCCCGAAACACCGTCGAGCCACGAGCCTGCTGGTCGATCCCGAGGAGCTCGAGCACCTCCTGTGCCTTCCAGCACTCCATCGCGACCGCGGTGGAGCGGGAGAGCCCGGCCCGGGTGAGTGCGCGGACCGTCGACTCGGGAGGCGGACGGTGCTCCGCAGACATGCGCGCCGCGCTCATGGATGAGATGGTCGGTCACTGACCGCGCCGCTGTGGGCGTTGCGAACGCACTGTCACGTGCCCGTCTGCGACGCGCTGCCGGGTGTCGACGCACAGTCACGCCTCCGGGGTGCGCTCCGCGATGCGCAGCACGACCTGCTCGAGCAGCTCCTGCCCGCGGCGCGTGGTGCGGATCCGGCCACCGCTGATCGCAACCAAGCCGTCATGTGACAATTTGTCGGCGATGCGCGCGTCGCGGATTGCGATGCCTTCCGCGAGACGCAGTCCGAGCATGATGCGCTCGAACTCGCGGGTCGACGATGTGATGAGCTCGCAGCCGTGGATCGGCAGCTGTGACACGATCGTCGTCGCGGCGAAGGCACCGATGCCACGGCCGTGCCAGTAGCGGAGGGCAACGCCGTTTGCGCCGGCATCGATGCCCAGCGCACCGGCCGCGGCGATGGGGAGATGACCGTGCGCACCCACTCCTGCCGCAACGTAATACCCGTTGCGCCAGTAAACCAGGTTGTGACGGCATTCCGCGCCCGGCATGGCGAAGTTGCTGACCTCGTACTGGCGATATCCCTCACGCGCGAGCAGCTCGACTGCGAGCCAGTGCTGCCCAAGTGCCTTCGTCGGGTCGACGGTGCGCACACGTCCGCGGGCGACGGCAACGTGCAGCGGGGTTCCTGACTCGACGGTCAGCTCGTAGCACGACACGTGCGAAGGCCCCGCGGCGACGACGCGCTGCAGCGTGCGCTCCCACCGAGCGTCGTCGAGGCCAGGAACGGCATAGATCAGGTCGCAGTTGATCGACACAAATCCTGCCGCGCGGGCGTCGTCGATCGCGCCGAGTGCTCGACGAGCATCGTGCACGCGACCGAGAAAGCGCAGGGCGTCATCGTCGAGGCTCTGCACGCCGATGCTGACGCGGTTGAAGCCGGCCGCACGCCAGGCCGACGCACGCTCACGCGTCGTGCTCGACGGATTCGCTTCGAGCGTGACTTCAGCTCCATGATTGATTCGGAAGCCGCTGCGAACGGCATCCATCACCGCGGCGAGCTGGTCGGGTTCGATGAAGGACGGTGTCCCGCCGCCGACGAATATGGTGTCGAGTGCGACCCCAGGAAGGGCTGCGCCGAGCATGCGCAGCTCCGCGCAGAGCGCCGCGACGTATGCGCGTTCACCGCGACGTCCGGCGACCGACACGAAGTCGCAGTACTCGCACTTGCGCTCGCAGAACGGGATGTGGACGTAAAGCGAGTGGACGCCGGCGAGCGACTCCGGCCGCGCCGCGTTCCCCGGAATCGTGCCGACCACCGTGCGATTCTCAGGCGCGGACATCACTGTCATCGCTTCTGCCTGTTGGGGGGCGCGCGTGGCGGCCGGGGACGCATTCGCAAGCGGCGGTACAGCGGCGGGTAGACGTACACGGTGAGCGCGTACGAGGCGATGTCGACGACGATGAGTGCAAAGAAGGACTGTGCGGTGAGCGCCGGCACAGGCACGCTCGTGCCGTTCCCGGACGGCACCGGCGAGGCCGTCCCGGAGGGGGAGGACGACGGCGCCAGCGACGGCGTGGCCGTCGCATTCGGAGACGCGCTCACGGAGACATTCGGCAGCGGCGTGGGGTTGGTGCTGGGTGAGTTGCGGCTGAGTGGGCTCGAGTTACCGCCGATGAGCGCGCCGACTCCGACCACCAGGAAGAACCAGATGAAGAACACCACCACCCCGATCACCGCGGTCTCGACCACTCGCAGGTAGCGCTTCTCCCCTGTGATGTACTTGGTGATCGGCATCGCGACGAAGCAGGCGCCGACGAGCGGTATCGGCTGGATGGCGACCAGGAAATCGCGAAGCGTCGGTTTGTTGGGCCCGGCCGGCACCGACGGGTAGCCGATGAGGTTGATGATCACCTCGACCACCGCGACGATCGCCAGCATGATCGCCAGCGACCTGCGCGACCACTGAACGTCGGGGTCGGCAGGCGGGCCTGGTGCGACGGCAGCTCTCGCCGACCGGGGCGGCGGGGTCTCGAGCGCCCGGGGCTGCTGCCCCTCGGGGACCTTGACCACGGCGGCGTTGCGCCGGCGCTGGCGGGGACGGCGCCGCGGAGGGTTGGGGCGAGGCACTACTCGTCCTCCATCTTCAGCACCGCCATGAATGCCTCCTGCGGAATTTCCACGTTGCCGACCCGCTTCATCCGCCGTTTGCCCTCGCGTTGCTTCTCGAGCAGCTTGCGTTTGCGCGTGATGTCACCGCCGTAGCACTTCGCGATCACGTCCTTGCGGAGCGCGGAGACCGTCTCGCGAGCGACGATCTTGCCACCGATCGCTGCCTGTATGGGGACTTCGAACAGTTGACGCGGAATCAGCTTGCGGAGCCGCTCGGCAAGCCGGCGTCCCTGCTCGCGAGCCCGGTCGCGGTGCACGATCACGCTCAGCGCGTCGACCCGCTGCCCTCCCACCAGGATGTCGAGCTTGACCAGGTGCTCCTCGCGGAAGCCCGAGATCTCGTAGTCGAGCGACGCATAGCCGCGGCTGCGTGACTTGAGCTGGTCGTAGAAGTCGTGAATGATCTCGCCGAGCGGCAGGTCGTAGATCAGGGCGGCGCGCTCCCCGGGCTGATACTGCATGTCCAGGAATTCCCCGCGCCGCTCCTGACACAGCTCCATGATCGGGCCCACGTATGTCGTGGGCACCAGGATCGTCGCGCGCGTCCGTGGCTCCTCGATCGCCTCGATGCGCGTCGGGTCGGGGAGCTGCTCGGGGTTGTCGACGGCGATCACCTCGCCATCGCGCAGTCGCACGTGGTATTCGACGGTCGGCGCCGTGGTGATGAGCGTGAGATTGAACTCCCGTTCCAGGCGTTCCTGGACGATCTCCATATGCAGCAGCCCGAGGAAGCCGCAGCGAAACCCGAAGCCCAGCGCGGCCGACGACTCAGGCTCGTACACGAGAGAGGCGTCGTTCAGATTGAGCTTGGACAGCGCCTCCTTGAGGTCCTGGACGTCATCCGAATCGACAGGAAAGATTCCCGCATACACCATCGGTGTCACCGACCTATATCCGGGAAGCGCGTGCGCGGCAGGACGGCCTGCATCTGTGACGGTGTCACCGACGGTGCTGTCGCGCACGTTTTTGATGGAGGCGATCAGGTAGCCGACCTCACCGCACTCGAGAGCATCGACCGCATTCATGACCGGCGTGAACACGCCCACCTCATCAACGACGAACTCCCGGCCGGTCGACATCATCTGGATGCGCATCCCGGCGTGAAGCCGCCCGTCGACGAGCCGCACGTAGACGACGACGCCGCGGTACGCGTCGTATTTGGCGTCGAAGATGAGCGCCTTGAGCGGCGCCGCCGGGTCTCCCCGCGGAGATGGGACGCGCCGTACCACCGCCTCGAGCACGTCATGGGTCCCAACTCCCTGGCGTGCGCTGGTGAGGATGGCACCGTCGCCCGCCAACCCGATCACGGCCTCGATCTCCCTGCGGACGAGCTCCGGGTCAGCGGACGGGAGGTCGATCTTGTTGATGACAGGGATGACCTCGAGGTTGTTGTCGAGGGCCTGATGGACGTTGGCGAGCGTCTGCGCCTCGATTCCCTGCGACGCGTCGACGACGAGCAGGGCTCCTTCGCACGCGGCCAGTGAGCGCGAAACCTCGTACGCGAAATCCACGTGACCTGGCGTGTCGATGAGATTGAGCTCGTAGGTGCGCCCGTCGTCAGCGCGATATGCGAGTCGCACCGCCTGCGCCTTGATGGTGATGCCGCGCTCGCGTTCCAGGTCGAGTTGATCCAGCACCTGCTCCTGCATGTCGCGTGCAGCAACGGTCCCAGTCGCCTCGAGGAGCCGATCGGCAAGCGTCGACTTGCCGTGGTCGATGTGGGCGATGATCGAGAAGTTGCGGATGAGGTCAACGGGCATCTTTGCTTTGAGCGGCCGGTCACGTATTATCGCGACGTGGCCTCAGTGAACGGGAGCGCTTCCCGCAAGCGGCGATCGGCCACCGACTCAGGAAAGCGGGCTCTGGTTCTCTGTGGCGGCGGTATCAGCGGCCTCACCTATGAGATCGGTGCGCTGCGTGCGCTCGACGACATCCTCGTCGGAGTCACGGTCAACGACTTCGACCTGTACGTGGGGACGAGTGCGGGCGCGATGGTCAGCGCGCTGCTTGCGAACGGCGTCACGCCGACCGAGATCGCCTTCGGGCTCGAGGGCTCCAACCAGCGGATCCGGCCGCCCACGCGCTGGACGATCTACCGTCCCAATGTCGGGGAGGCCGCCGGCCGACTGTTCAAGTTGCCGGCGCTCATCCGCGAGATTGCGACGGAGCTCATCCGTCATCCCTCGCGATTGAATCCGCTCGACATCCTCGGCATGCTCAGCCCACTGCTTCCCTCCGGGGTCTTCACCTCGAGCGAGCTGGCGCGATATCTCCAGAAGGTGTTCACATCGGACGGTCTTGTCGACGACTTCCGCGCGCTCGACCACGAGCTGCACATCGTCACCTGCGCCCTCGACACCGGTCAGCGCGTCGTGTTCTCGCGTTTCAACAACGCCGAGGTCCCGATCAGCCTCGCGGTCGCGGCCAGCGGCGCGATCCCCATGCTGTTCAAACCGGTGCGCATCGACGGCGTCGACTACGTCGACGGCGGCATCAAGGGCATCTCCGCGCTCGACGTCGCCGTCGCCCGCGGCGCCACGCTGATCGTCGTGATCAACCCCGTCGTGCCACTGGACACTCGCGACCTGGCGCCGCCGAAGCGAGTCCGCGAGCAGGTCGGCGAGCACCTCGCGGACATGGGCATGCGCGGCGTCTACAACCAGGTGTTCCGCGGCATGCTGCACGACGGGATGCTCGATCACATCAGGCTCGTCCGCAACCAGCATCCCGATGTCGACATCCTGCTCATCGAACCGCGGCCGGACGACGAGAAGATGTTCTTCCACGACCTGATGTCCTACTCCGCGAGAATGATGGTCCTGCAGCACGGCTACGAATCTGTGAGCAACGGACTCCAGGACACCTGGGGCTATCTGCGGCGCATCCTGCCGCGGCACGGGATTCACATCACCCGCCGCGTCGTCGAGCGCAAGCCCACCACCGTCCCAGTCGACAGCATTCGCAGCAACCCGCTGCTGCTACGGTTGCTGCGCCAGACGGTGTTCGACCGCCGGCCGCGCATCCAAGTCGTCGCCGATGAGGACATCGCGTCGTAGCGTCCTCTGACAGCTAGCAACGACGGGACACATGCCCGCTTGCTCAAACAGTCCTCGGCCGCCGGCAATACCAGTGCAGCTGGCGCCTCAGTACGCTTCGGCGGCCTGCGGAACTCGCCGCGGACATGTGTCCCGTCGTCGCCTTCAGCCGGACGGCTGGGCTGGTCGCACGACCGCGTGCCCGGAACGAGACTCTGTGTGTCCCGTGCATCAACCGGTCAGCCGAATGGCTTTGTTAGTGCGATCCCGCGTCGCGCGGCGTGCGCAGGATCTCGCCGATGTCGATCGCGCGGCGCGTGCCGGAGAGCGAGGGCTTGACGCGGTGCGCGAGCACCATCGGTGCGACGGCTTCGACGTCGTCGAGGTCGACCGCGGCACGGTCCTCGTAGGCCGCGAGTGCCTGCGCGGTCTTGCGAGTCACGATGTCGGCGCGGTGCCCGTCCACCTCGAGCTCGATCGAAAGCGCAGCGATGGACACGAGAACGTCACGATCGACCGCGACGTCGGACAGTGTCGACATTGCATGTGAGATGCGATCGGCCTCCGCGCGCTCCTCGGGTTCGAAAAGCGCTGCGAACGCTTCGGGGTCTTCCTCGTACGCCTCGCGCCGCTCGACGATCTCCACGCGCTGGCGCACGTCGCGGATGCCCTCGACGTCGACACAGAGCCCGAAACGGTCGAGCAGCTGCGGGCGCAACTCGCCCTCCTCGGGATTCATCGTGCCGACGAGGATGAATCGTGCCGGGTGCGACACGGACACGCCCTCCCGCTCGACGGTGTTCTGGCCCATCGCGGCTGCGTCAAGCAGCACGTCGACGATGTGGTCGTCGAGCAGGTTCACCTCGTCGACGTACAGGATGTTGCGATTCGCGTCGGCGAGCACCCCCGGTTCGAACTCCTTCTCGCCCTTCTTGATCGCTGCCTCGATGTCGATCGCCCCCACCACGCGATCCTCTGATGCATTGATGGGCAGCTCGACCACGCGCATCTGACGCCGTCCGCGCGGGAGCGTCTCGCCCGCCTCGATGCGCGTCGTGCATTCGACACACATCAGATCGCCGTCCTCCGGGGGACAGCCGTAACGGCAGTCGGCGACGACCTCGAGCTCTGGGAGCAGGCGGGCGAGGGCGCGCACCGCCGTCGACTTGGCGGTTCCCTTCTCGCCGCGGATGAGCACCCCACCGATCGCGGGGTTGATCGCGTTGAGCACGAGCGCTTGCCGCATCGGGACCTGCCCGACGATGGCTGTGAAGGGGAAGACACTCCGGCTGGACTGCATGACCCCATTGTCTCAGGCACCGGCGCTGTAGTGTCCTCAGCATGAGCAAGGACTTCACCCGTCCCGCCACCGACGACGTCATCGACAAGGTCGCCGCAGTTCTCCGGTCCAACAACATCGAAGTCGAGGTCGTCGACACCGGACCGGAGGCCAAGGTGCGTGCGCTCGACCTGATCCCCGACGGCGCAGAGGTGTACTCGGGCAAGTCCAAGACGCTCGAAGACATCAGCCTTTTCACCGAGCTGCACGAGTCAGGCCGCTACGACTCCGTTCGCAACCGCTACCTGCAGATGGATCGCGCGACACAGGGCCGCGAGATACGCAAGCTGATCGGCGCGCCGGACTACATGGTCGGCAGCGTCCACGCGCTCACCGAGGACGGGTCGCTCATTTCGGCGTCGTACTCCGGGTCGCAGCTCGGGCCCTACGTGAGTGGTGCCGGCCGCGTCATCCTCATCGTCGGCAGCCAGAAGATCGTGAGCGACCGCGACGAGGCATTCGAGCGCATACGCCTGCACGCCTTCCCCTACGAGGACGCACGACTCCGTGAACAGCTCGGCGTCCCGACGAAGACCGCGAAGGTGCTGATCATGAGCGCCGAAGGCCGTCCGGGACGAACGACCGTCTTCATCGTGCGTGAGCCGGTCGGCGTCTGAGGCAGCATCCAGAACTCATGGGCTGCGCAGCGCGAGACGCCGACCGGCTCACCGCCCGCGAAGCGTCTTCTCCACTCCTTCGACGATCGCACCCTGCGACAGGTCGTACAGCCCGAGGTATTCGCCGCCCGCGCGCTGCGCGAGGTCGAGGCAGGCGTTGAAGCCGTAGCCTCCGAACAACGGAGTGCGATTGTGCATGCCGATGCGTGGCAGGATCGTGCGATCGGTATGGTCGCGCGCCGAGTCGATCACGAGCACGTGGACGTTCTCTGAGCCGAGCTGGGACGCGATGCTCTGCGCTTCCAGTAGCGGCTCCTCGCCGAACAGCGAGATGTTTCCGCGTCCGTCGCTGATCAGCACGAGCAGCGGATACACGCTGGGGTCGCGCACCCGTTCGGTGCGGATGACCTTGAGCCCCACTACCAGCCCGTGCGTGAGCGGTGTCGTGCCCCCGACGGCGAGTCGCTGCAGCCGGTGTTCCGCGAGATCCACGCTGGAGGTTGGATGCAGCGCGACCTTGGCCGTTCGACCGGAGAACACCACCAACGCGACCTTGTCGCGACGCACGTACGCATCGCGCAGCAGGGACAGCACCGCGCCCTTGGTCGCCTGCATCCGCTGCTCAGCGTCCATCGACGCACTGGCGTCGACGACGAACACGATAAGCGTTCCGGTGCGGCGGCGGCGAACCTTCTGGCGAAGGTCCTGGCGCTCGAGGTGCAGCGCCGGCGCGGACGCGTGCCGCGGCCCGCGTGCCCTGCGTCGCAGCTGATGGGGCGCGGCGGCTCGCATGGTGGCGTCGAACGCGATATCAGTGGTCTTCTCGGCCTGCGTGGCGCGCACGTAGCGACCGCGCTTGTCCGCACTGCGTGACGTGCTGCGCTTGCCGCTCGTGGCACGCGTCCGGCGGTCGCGTGGCAGCGCGATCTTGCGTATGGGAAACAACGGCCCGGATGTCAGCTGCTCGTGCGACTGCCGTGACGCTGCCTGGGATACGCGATCCTCTCCACGCGCGTCTCCGATGCTCTCCCCCGACGACGCGGTGTCGTCCTCCTGCGAAGCCCCCTCGGTCGATTCAGCCGGCGCCGACTCCGCGACCGCGACGTCCGCCTCCCTCGCCATCTCCTCATATCGTTCGCGAGACTGCTCAGCCGGCGGCGGTGAAGTCGCCAGACTCGACTCCGCGCGGGCGCGGCGCCGGTGCGCGAGCGCCAGCTCCGCGGCGGCGATCACATCCTCGGCGCTGACAGAGAGCGGTTCCGTGGCCAGTCTCGAACCCGGAGTTGCGCTGAGCGCCCGGTCCGCTGCACGCCAGGCACACAGTGTTCGCGCCGCGTTGCTGACGACGATGTCGGCCCGATGGCCGAGTGCACCCGCATCGACGCATACGAGCGCCACGAACCAGCGCATCTGCGCCGAGAGATCGACGAGGGGCAGCAGCTCTTGCGCCTTGCCGATGACTTCACGCAGATGCTTCTGTGAGACGGCTGTGTCAGCAAGATCGCCGTCCTCCCGATACGCGTCCCGCTCGATGACACGCACGCGATCGTCGATGTTCTGCATCCCGGTCACGTCGACGCAGAGACCGAAGCGATCGAGCAGCTGCGGACGCAACTCGCCCTCGTCCGGGTTCATCGTCCCGACCAGGATGAATCGCGCCGGATGAGAGATCGATATGCCCTCACGCTCGACGATGTTCTCGCCCATCGCAGCTGCGTCGAGCAGGATGTCGACGATGTGATCGTCGAGCAGGTTGACCTCGTCGACGTACACGATGCCGCGGTTCGCGGCAGCAAGCAGCCCCGGTTCGAAGATCTTCTCACCACGCTTGATTGCGGTCTCCACGTCGATGGTCCCCACGACTCGGTCCTCAGAAGCGTTGAGTGGCAGCTCGACGACTCGCACAGACCGCATCGCTGCCACCCCGATCGCGCCGGACTCCGACCGCGCCCGGCACTCGGCGCACCAGCGCTCGGGATGTGCCGGATCGCACGCATAGCGGCAACCGGCGACGACCTCGACGCTCGGCAGCAGCGCCGGCAAGGCGCGCACCGCCGTCGACTTCGCCGTGCCGCGCTGGCCACGAATGAGCACACCGCCGATCCCGGGGTTGATGGCGTTGAGCACGAGCGCCGTCTTCATCGCCTGCTGGCCGACGACCGCTGTGAAGGGGAGTTGCCGCTGTCCCGTCGCCATGAATTCCATTCTGCCAGCGCGAGCGGTGGTACAAAGCTCCGGTGCGGGCACCACTTCGCGTACTGGCCGACGCCAGCGCACTTGCCGACGGCCGGCGCGATGCCGGCATCGGCCGCTACATTCGCGAGCTCACCGCAGCGCTCGCCGAGATCGAGGACATACAGCTCACGATCGAGACGCCGAAGCAACGACCCTGGAGCGACTCGCGTCCGGGTCGTTTCCTGCGTGCGCAGCCGGGGCTGCTCCGCACCGCGCGCCGCCTGAAACCCGACGTCGCGCATGGACTTGGTGGCGAGCCCATCGTGGGGCTCTCATCGTCGCGTCAGGTGGTCACAATCCACGACGTCGAAATGTGGCGCGCGACCGGCCCGACGCGGCCACGCGACGTCGTGCTGCGCGCGTACGCCATGTCGCTGCTCGGTCTCTACCGCCGCTGCGCGGCGCTGATCGCCGTCAGCCGTGCGTCCGCGGAGGAGGCGATCACGACGCTGGACGTGGCCCCCGAACGCGTTCACGTCGTACCGGAAGGTGTCTCGCCGGTTTTCACGTCGGCGGCCACCGACGACGACATCATCAGGCGGCGAGCAATCGGCGTTCCCGAGCAGCCGTACGTCCTGTGGACGGGCAGCCTCCGGCACAGCGATCCTCGCAAAGGGCTGGACGTGCTTCTCGAGGCATTGAGCCGGCTCAGGCCGGCGCAACCCACGCTCGTGATGGCGGGCCCCGCCGGCGAGGAGAGCCGGCGGATCGCGTGGGAGGCACAGCGCCTCAGCCTGGTGGTGATCCTGACCGGGGCACGCAGCGACGACGATCTCGCGGCGCTGTACCGCGGCGCCACGGCGATGGTGCTCTCGTCGAACCACGAGGGTTTCGGATTGCCGGTGCTCGAAGCGATGGCCTGTGGCGCTCCGGTGGTGGCGACCAGCGTCGGGAACCTCCCGGACCTGGCCGGAGACGTCGCTCTCCTCGTGCCGCCCCGCGACCCCGCCGCCCTGGCCGGCGGCCTGCGGATGGTGCTCGAAGACCGCGAGCGGGCAAACCGGATGCGCGAGGCCGGTCCGGTCCGCGCCGCCGGCTACACGTGGTCGCGGGCGGCCGCGCTGACGGCGGACGTGTATCGCGCGGTCGCCGGGCGCCAGTAGGCGGGACGGGTCGTCAGCGCCACGATCGCCGCGGACAGGGGCAGGGCGACGGCGAGGTCCAGCACCTGCAGGGTCACGCTCGCCGCGACCGCATCGCCCGCTGCGATGCCTTCGAGGACCAGAGCACTCGTCCACCAGGCCTGGCTGGTCCCGATCCCGGCGATGCCCTGGATCGGGATGGCAGTGAGAAAGCTGCGGATCGCGAGCACGAACCACACCTGCCAGAAGCCGAGGTGGAACCCCAGGAGTGCGAAGAGCGCCGCGTACTCGACGGCCGTCGACACCCGGCAGAGCGCGGTGCTCGCCGCCAGGCCGGCGACCCGGCGCCGGTCGCCGAGAGCCTCGAGCGCCACGTCGGTGCGCTCGGACCACGTCCGAACCCGGCGGAACCGGCTCGCCCAGGCGAGCACGGCCCGCCGGGGGCCGCTGCTCAGCACCAGGACAAGGCCGACCGCGCCGAACGCGCCGGCCATGGCCGCCGCGATCACGGCCCCGCGCGGCTCGTGAGCCGACGACAGCACGGACGCCAGCACCGCGACGGCGCCGAGGCTGACGACGTCGAGGGCCCGGCCGACCAATGACACCCCGGTGGCGCGGGCGACGCTCACGTCGAGCCCGTTGCGGGCCATGCCAACGAAGGAGGCGTCGGCCGACGGGCCTGGAACCAACAGCCCGATCCCCCACGACGCCGCGGTGATCCCGAGCAGGTGGTTCCAGCCCGGTCGATGGTCGGGCAGCAGGAGGTGATACCGCCACGCGCGGGCGGCGAGGAAGCTTGCAGCACCAGCGAACGCCAGCACGATCGGCGCCGCCTGGAACTGCACGCCGCGCCACGCCACCGGCTGGCCGAGGGATCGCCAGACCAGGACGAGAATGCCGACGGCGACGACACTGCTGATCGTGGCCCGCACGACCCGGCGCCGCCTCGCGTGGTTCCGAGCCACGTGGGGATTGTCGCCGAAGATGGCTTGCTAGCGGATTACCGCGGCGTGTACGGTGCGCCCGATGAGCTGGCTCACCGGGCGCCCGGCGCGAGTCGTGGTCACCGGAGGCGCAGGGTTCATCGGGACGCATACCGTCGAGAGGCTGCTGGCCGACGGAGACGCCGTGCTGGTCATCGACGATATGCGCCACGCCTCGTATCGGCCGCTCTCGGGTTCGGTTGATCTGTCGACGCTCGATGTCGCCAGCGCCGAAGCTCGTGACGTGATCGCTCGCTTTCGTCCCGATGCGATCGTCCATCTCGCCGCGCAAGCGGGAGTGAACCGGTCGTGGCGCGAGCCCGTCGCCGATGCGCGAAACAACGTGCTCGGGCTGGTCAGCATTCTCCAAGCAGCGGCCGACACCGGGTGCCGTCGTGTCGTCTTCGCGTCATCGGGCGGAGCGCTCTACGGCGACGCAGACCGCCTCCCCACGCCCGAGGACCAGGTCCAGCGGCCGCGCTCTCCGTATGGGTGCGCCAAGGCCGCAGGCGAGGTCTATCTGTTCTCATTCGCGCACGCCTGCGGGTTTTCACCGATCGCCCTGCGCTACGGCAACGTCTACGGACCCGGGCAGGACGGAACCGGAGAGGCCGGGGTTGTGGCGATCTCGAGCCAGAAGCTGGTCCGCGGTCAGCCACCGTCGATCCGCGGTGACGGTCAGCAGACCCGCGACTTCGTCTTCGTCACCGACGTCGCCGAGGCCAACCGGATCGCCGTTCGATCCGACGGTTCCGGTTCATTCAACATCGGGACCGGACGGGAGGCGTCGGTGAACGAGGTCGTGGGGCGCCTGCGCGAGGCGGCGGGTTTCGCCGCCCCCACCACGACCGAACCGGCGCCGCCAGGCGAGGTGCGCCGGTCGTGCCTCGACGCCAGCCGCGCCCACGACGTGCTCGGCTGGAGCGCCGGCACCGACCTGGCCGGCGGACTGGCGACGACGTTCGAGAGCTTTGCCGGTGCCGTGCCCCCGACACACACTCGACAGGTCGGTCCGCCTACAGTGACCGCGGAGATGCGCAGATGAGCGACCAGACCGTCATCGTCCTCGGAGCCGACGGCTATCTCGGATGGCCGACGGCGTTGCACTTATCGCGGGCCGGGTACCGCGTGATCGCAGCCGACAACCTGGTGCGGCGTCGATGGGACAGCGAGTGCGGCACCTCGTCGCTGGTGCCGATCAAGTCGATGCCGGAGCGCGTGCGCGCGTGGCAGGAGAGTGGCGGCGAGGCGATCGAATGGCGGCGGCTGGACATCCGCGACGCGCCCGCGCTCGCCGATTTGATCCGCGAGACCCGACCGAGCGCCGTCGTGCACTTCGGGGAACAGCGGAGCGCGCCCTTCTCGATGATCGACCGCGAGCACGCGGTCATGACCCAGGTGAACAATGTCGCCGGGACGATCAATCTGCTGTTCGCGCTTCGCGATCACGCTCCCGACTGCCACCTGGTGAAGCTCGGCACCATGGGCGAGTACGGCACACCCAACATCGACATCGAAGAGGGATTCATCGACATCGAGCACAACGGCCGCCGGGACACGTTGCCGTTTCCCAAGCAGCCGGGCAGCTTCTATCACCTCTCGAAAGTCCACGACAGCCACAACATCCATTTCGCCTGCCGTGTGTGGGGGCTGCGGGCGACCGACCTCAACCAGGGCGTCGTGTACGGGTGCGAGACTCACGAGTCGGCAGTGCACCCGAAGCTGGCCACGCGGTTCGACTACGACACGATCTGGGGCACCGTCCTCAACCGGTTCTGCGTGCAGGCCGCGCTGGGTCAGGCGCTGACCGTGTACGGACAAGGTGGCCAGACACGCGGATTCCTCAACATCTCGGACACCATCGCCTGTGTGCGACTCAGTGTCGAGAACGCGCCGAAACACGGTGAATATCGCGTGTTCAACCAGTTCACCGAGCAGTTCTCCGTGCGTCAGCTCGCCGAGTTGGTTTCGGAAGCGCGCGCCGAACACGGGCTCGACACAGTGGTCGAGCACGTCCCGAATCCGCGCGTGGAAAGCGAACAGCACTATTACAACGCCAAGCACCAGCGCCTGCTTGACCTCGGACTGCAGCCGCACTTCCTGCGCTCGACCCTGATCACGTCGGTGATTGAAACGGTCGAGCGGCACCGCCACCGAGTCGACGTCGGCGTCCTCGAGCAACCGAACGTCGACTGGAAGCTGGGCGGCACCGTGCTCTGGCAGCAAAGACGGCGTCGCGCCACGCGCAATCGTGGCGGCACGCGGCCGCTGACCCCGCGAGCCTCCCACAGTCACGGCTGACACCACCCGGCCGCAGCTCAGCCTCGTCATCCCGGCCCACAATGAGGCCGAGAACATCGGCGGGGTCGTCACCGCGGCGCAGGCCACGCTCGAGTCGCTGGCGCCCGACTACGAGATTGTGCTGGTCGATGATGGAAGCGATGACCGCACCGTCGCCGTCGCGCGTGACTCGCTGGGCGCGGCCGCGGCGCGATTGACCGTCATCACGCATCCGCGCCAGCGCGGATACGCCGCCACGGTGTGTGACGGGCTTCGCGCGGCGCGCGGATCCGTGCTCGCCTTCATGGACGGCGACGGCCAGTTCGCCGCCGCCGACCTCGCACCGCTGGTGGCCCGTCTGGAGGGTGCTGACCTGGTGGCCGGGTACAGGCAGCACCGTGCCGATCCGTGGCACCGCTCGGTGGTGAGCTTGACCATGAACGTGCTGGTGCGAGCGCTCTACGGAGTGCGTCAGCGCGACGTGGATTGCGGGCTCAAGGTCATGCGTCGCGAGCTGTTCGAGGCGGCGTCGCCGATCGTCGCGACCTCGGCGCTGTTCAACACCGAGATCTACTTCAAGGCGAAACGCCTCGGCTTCCGCGTGGTGCAGGTCCCTGTGCCACACCATCCCCGCGTCGCGGGTCGCCGATCCGGCGCTCGGCTGCGCCCGATCCTGCGCGCCCTGCGCGATCTCGTGCGCCTGCGCTGGCGCCTGGCGCGTGCCTGGCGACCGCAGTCAGGCTAGAAAGTCAGCTCAGGTCCGCGGCGAGGGCCTGTCGCTGTTCGTCGTCGAGCTCGGCGCTCGCCGCAACCGCCCGGTGCTCCACGCCCGCGACGACGCGCGACCCGCCCAGCCACGCCTCGCGCTGCTCGGCGTTCAGCGAGAATCCAATGTAGAAGGCAGGGGCCACTTCGTCGGGGAGCGAGATCTCGTGGGGAACGCCGGGCACCCGCGACCCGGCCACCTCGAGGTATGTCGACCGCTCGATGCCGGCGAGCTGCTCCAGCCTGGGGGAGAGCTCGGCGGGGTCGGACACCTCGACGTAGAGCACCGCATTGAGGTCACCGGCGCCCGAGGCCACCGTGTTGAATGCGTCGATCTCCCGGACGATCGCGTCGCGGTCGCGAACCCGCTCGGCGCGTATCAACTCCTCCACCGCCGAGCACATCGTCTCGTGATTCTCGAAAACCAGCGAGAGAAGCTCGCCGATGGCGACTCGGCGGTGCCGCTTCAACTCGGCGATGATCCGTCGCGATTCGGATCGAACCTGCTCGTACTCGGCGCCCATCCGAACCTCATCCGGCGTGATCTCACGCATCGACATCACCTCGACTTTCGGGGGCTCGTGCGGGCGGGCTGCAGAGCCCGCAATTGGGCGGCGTGGGCGCGCTTCGCCGCAGCGACCGCGGCAAGCCAGTCCGCGAGGTCTTCCTGCTTCTCGAGACGCGCGGACTTCGAGAATTCGTCGTAGGTGGCCGCAGTACCCTCGGCCTCGGCAAGGGCGCTCTCGACGTTCGACCGGGTGTCGCCGCCGCCGGCAAGCGGGTCGCTCGCGTCCTCCAGGAACTCCAGGTGGCCGAACCCATGCCCGTGCTCGCCCTCGGCCAGGGACCGCAGGAGGGAGGCGACGTCGGCGCGGCCCTCGATGTCGGCGCGCCGCGCGAAGTAGAGGCAGCGCAGGGCGGACTGCGCCTCACGCGCGAACGCCTCGCGCAGGTTGGCTTGAATGGCGTCTTCCGGTGTCATCTGAGCGCGGGTGAAGCGTGCGGGACGATGGCGCCCACAACTGTCGCATGTCCGAGCGCGGAACGGCGCACTCGGAAATCCCGACCATTCCGCTATGCTTTTCAACAGTGAGCGCGATACCCTTCGATCGCAGCGTCCTCAAGGTCAACCAGGCAATCCTGATCTCGGCCATTTTCGTCGGGTACATCTTCGCGTTCGCGCACCCGAGGGCCGCGATCGTTCTTCCGGTGCTCGCCGCGATGATGCTGGCCGCCGTGGCCTCGCCTCGGGCGAACGTGCCCCGCCTCCTCTACCTCCACGTGCTGCGCCCGGCCGGGCTGGTCCGGCCTCGCGTGAAGGTCGAGGATCCGGCGCCCCATCGATTCGCGCAGCTCATCGGCGGCGTGTTCCTGGTGGCTGCGAGCGTCGCGGCACTGGTGGGTGCATCCTTCGCCGCCTGGCTGCTGGCCTGGATCGTCCTGGTGCTCGCGTTCCTCAACTTCGCGTTCAACATCTGCGTGGGCTGCATCATGTATGCGCAGCTCGTGCGCGTCGGCCTCTTCCCTCTGCGCCGCGCCTCGGCGGCATGAGCGTTCTGCTTCTCGCGCCGGTCGTCGCGCTGGCGGTGCTGGGAGCGGTTGCTGCGGTGTTGCGCGTGCAGCGCATGGGTCAGCGGGACTTGGTCGGGCGCGTGGTCGAGTCCCCGTCCGGCACCCGGCGCAAGCCATCGATCCTGTACTTCACCGGCGCCACCTGCACCATCTGCCACACCGCACAGACGCCCGCGCTGAGTGCACTGCGGTCGAGCGTCCGCGGCGAAGTCGACATCCGCGAGATCGACATCGCAGCGTCACCCGACATCGCGCGCACCTACCGCGTGATGTCGCTGCCGACCACGATCGTGCTCGATGAACGCGGCGAGATCGCCGACATCAACGTCGGCTTCGCATCGGTCGACAAGCTCCTGGAGCAGCTCGAGGCGATTGGCGTCGCGGTCGCCGCGTAGACGGCGCGAGCGCGGGCACCGTGGTGTCTCGCCCTGGGTGATCACCGGACTGAGCCCACACCAGCTCGGAGCGCGCAGGCGAAGGAGGTGTCAGGCGGGGGACATCCCCTGGTCCGCTCACCGCCGCATCGAGCCGGATTCAGGGCGGCCCGATGCCGTGCCCAGGACGAGATATCACGGCGCCCGTGCCACGCGCCGACTCGCGCTATACCGCCGAGGCTAATCTGACGCCATGGCCGTAACCGAGCGTCGCACGCACGTGGGGCTGGCGCCTGCCGATCTGTACGACGTCGACGGTCTGCTCAGCGACGACGAGCGCCTGGTTCGCGACACCGTTCGCGGGTTCGTGCGCGAGCGCGTGCTCCCGGTGATCCCGCAGCACTTCGAATCGGGGACGTTCCCGCGCGAGCTGGTGCCGTCGCTGGCGAATCTCGGGCTGTTGGGGATGTTCCTGGACGGGTATGGATGCGCGGGCAGCTCCGCTGTGGCGTATGGCGTCGCCTGCGAGGAGCTCGAGGCAGGTGACAGCGCGATCCGCTCCTTTGTCTCGGTTCAGGGATCGCTGACGATGTTTCCGATCTGGAGGTACGGCAGCGATGAGCAGAAGTCGCGCTGGCTCCCCGAGATGGCGGCGGGGCGCGCAATCGGCTGCTTCGGCCTGACCGAGCCCGACGCCGGGTCCGATCCGGCGGCGATGCGATGCAGGGCGCGCCGTGACGGATCGGATTGGATCCTCGACGGCACGAAGATGTGGATCACCAACGGCTCGATCGCCGACATCGCCGTGATCTGGGCGCAGACGGACGCCGGCATTCGCGGCTTTCTCGTCGAGCGTGGCACGAAAGGGCTCACCACGTCCGACGTCACGCGCAAGCTGTCACTTCGCGCTTCGGTGACATCCGAGCTGTCTCTCGAATCCGTACGCGTGCCGGAGGCATCGCGACTGCCCGAGGCAAGCGGGCTGCGCGCCCCATTGTCGTGTCTCGATGAGGCACGGTACGGCATCGCCTGGGGTGCGATGGGCGCTGCGCGGGCGTGCTTCGAGGCCGCCCTCGAGTACAGCGGACAGCGCCGAGCGTTCGGCCGGCCGGTGGCCGGCTTTCAGCTGACTCAGCAGAAATTCGCTGACATGGCCACGGGGCTCGTGCAAGGACGTCTGGTGGCGCACCGCCTCGGCACGCTCAAGGACAGCGGCAGGATCAAGTCAGTGCAGATCTCGCTCGCGAAGCGTGCCAATGTCCGCAGTGCGATCGACATCGCCCGTACCGCGCGCACCATTCTCGGTGCAAACGGCATCACGCTCGAGTATCCGGTGGTGCGGCACATGGCCAACCTCGAGACCGTGCTCACCTACGAGGGCACCGAGGAGGTGCACACGCTGGTGCTTGGCAAGGCCCTGACCGGCGAGGACGCCTTCTAGAGCACCGCACGTCCGTTCGATGTACGACGGCCGCTGCGCCTCACTAGAGTTGTCCCATCATCAACCGTCAGTCGGAGGTTGTGGCCATGGCATCCAAGAACGTCGAAACCTATCGCGGTGTGCACGGGGCTTTCAATCGCCGCGACTTCGATGCGGTGGTTAAGGAGTTCGCCCCGAGCATCACCTACACGGACCGCGCGCGCGATCTGGTCATCAGGACTCCACAGGAATTCAAGGACACCTTTCTGACGGGCTGGGATCAAGCCTTTTCCGATGCGCGCGTCACCGAAGCGCAGTACATCGACGGCGGCGACACCGTCATCGCGCTCTTCGTCGGCCGCGGCAAACAGGACGGGCCCCTTGGACCCTTCCAGGCGAGCGGCAAGGAGATGGCGACGCCCTTCTGCGAGCTGCTGCGCTTCGACGGCAGTGGTCGAGTGATCGGCGGCGAGATCTACTACGACCAGGTGACGATGCTCACGCAGCTCGGTCATATGCCGGTGCCGGCACAAGTGTAGGAGCTCGGCCGCCAGCACCTAACCGGCGCCCCTCGCACACCACTCCTCCCATCCTTCGACCTCGCGGAAGGAGTGATGGCCGCCGCGCGCGACGATGATGTGATCGAGCACCGCGACGCCGAGCAGCTCACCGGCGCCGCGCAGCGCGGCGGTGACCACCCGATCGGCGCGGCTGGGGGTTGGATCGCCGCTCGGATGGTTGTGGCCGACGATGACGGCAACTGCGTCGGCGCGGAGCGCGGGTCCGAAGACGTCGCGGGGCTGTAGCCGCGACGCATTGACGCTGCCCACGGCAACCGTCTCCAGCCCGGTGGGGCGGTGGCGAGCGTCGAGCAGGATCACGACCACTCGCTCACGCCGTGCCCCGCGCAGTTGCTCGAGCAACAGGAGCGCGTCACGGGGGGACGCGACGGCCGGTCTGTCGTCCGGGTACCAGCGCTCGGCCAGCTCCCACAGAGCTGCGAGACGCTGCGCACGGCCAGCATCGAGACCATGCTCGCGCACCAGACCCGACGCTCCAAGCGTGCGCCGGCGCCAGAAGGGAATGGTCGCCAGCCGCGACGCCACCCCCACGAGGTGCGGGGATGGATTCGGCCCCGCAAGAACCCGGGCGATCAGCTCACCCTCGGAACACCCCGTGACCGTCACCTCCGCAGGATAGCTGCGCCCGTGTGGTTTTGCGAGGACAATCAGGCGGAGATGGTGCCCTCCGCCGGCTCCAGCCGGGGGACGCGACCGAGGAGCGCTGCCATGAAGAACGTGGTCACGCGGCGCACGTATTCCTGGCGATCAGCGAAGTACGCGCCGACATGTGCGACACCGGGGAGCAGCCAGAGCTGCTTCGGCTCGCCTGCCGCGTCGTAGAGCAGCTGCGCGTGCCGCACCGGGACCGTGGCGTCGGTCTCGCCGTGAATGATCATCAGCGGTCGCGGGGAGATCTGTCCCACGACCCATACCGGGCGGAAGTCGCTCAATTTTGCCCCCGTCCGCTGCGCGAACATCGCCGCCACCGGCGTCAGCACCAGTGCCGCTGGGATTCGCAGCGCACTGTGCACCCGTTCCCCGATGAGCTCAGTGGGGTCCGCAAACGCGCTGTCAGTGATGACCGCGCCGATGCGCTGATCATCCGCGGCGACGCTGATCGACACGGCGCCGCCCAGCGAGTATCCCAGCAGCCCGATCGGCACAGTCCCCAGCCGCGCCACCAAGGCGTCGAGCACGGCGCGCAGGTCGTTGCGCTCGTACACGCCGAGCGTGTGCGCGGCGTCGTCGCTGCCTGGTGTTCCGCGCCATCCGTAGACCACGACGTGAAACCCGCTCCGCTGCAACGCGGCCGAGATGCCCAGCACATCGCCGGCACGCCCGCGGTACCCGCCGCTCACAACGATCGCCGCGTCGATCGTCCCGGGCAGGTACCAGCCGAACAGCCGCACGCCGTCGGCAGTACGGATATCAAGCGTCTCGTGCGGCGCGCCGAAATCGTCGGGTGTCGTCATTCGCGGGTCGATGTAGCTGTGCCCGAACGCGCGGCGGTACACGAACGCGCACGCCGTGGCCCAGGCCAGCGCAAGCATCGACGCCGACCCCGCGACCGTTCCGACTCGTTTCACTTCGTGAACCTCCAGCCGATGAGAAACACGATGACGAGCAGAACGGCGAGCACCCCGACCGCGATCCATCCTCCCCACTCACTGACCCACGGCGGCAGCTGCGGCTGCGGCGCCGCGGAGCGCGTCGCCTCCGCTACGACAGGAGGTGCGAGGCGATCCTCGGGTGTGCGTACGGCGATGAATGCCACTCGCCCGGCGGCGTCCTCGGGGATGTCAGCGGGTGCGACGAGCGCCGGACTGCGCGCGACGCTGCGACGGCGGCGCGGCGCGCGTCCCTCATCCGCCACGCTCCGCCTCCGCGATCACCGCCGCGAGCACCTCGTCGGCGAGCTCGCGGTACACCGCCGCCGCTCCTGACGAGGGCGCGTAGGCAGTGATCGGCTCTCCCGCGAGCGCATTCTCCTGAAGTCGCACAGTCACACGTATCACGGTGTTGAACAGACGCAGGTTCGGCATCGTGCGCAGACCGTCGAGCAGATCCCGACTGAAACGCGTACGTGGCGTGACGAATGTGGCGACCATCCCCAGCACTGCGAGCAACGGGTTCAACTGCTGGCGAGCGGCGTGCACCGTGCGCAGCGTCTCCTTCAAGCCTTTGAGCGCAAAACCAGACATTTGCACCGGGATGAGCACGTAGTCGGCCGCGGCGAGGACGCTCACTGTGTGGAACCCGAAGCTTGGGGGTGTGTCGAACAGGATGAAGTCGTAGTTGGAGGCATCAGTGTCGCGCCGCACCGCATCACGCAGCAGGAGCTCGCGATCGATCACTGACGGCAGCTCAGCTTCGATCCCGCTCAGGTCGGGACTGGCTGCAAGCAGGTGCAGGTCCGACCAGCGCGTCGCGAGCACGACCTCGCGAAGCTCACGCGTCGGGTCGATGAGCAGGTTGGCCACGGTGCGATCGAGCCCATATGGGTTGAAGCCGAGGCCGCTGGTGAGGTTGGACTGCGGGTCCATGTCGACAGCGAGAACGCGCCGGCCGCGTTCGGCGAAGATCGCCGCCAGCGACGCGGTGGTGGTCGTCTTGCCGACGCCACCCTTGCCGGACACGCACGCAATGGCTACCGCCATGCGCCGGCCCCCGTGCTCGCCGAGATCGCGTGGCTCGCGGTCAAGGTCGCAGAGTGCCGATGCCGCTCGGCCGCGGCGCTGCCAGCTCCCACACGCGATTGAGGCGGCGCTGCATCGCCCCGATCAATGCCAGCCCGCCGATGATCGGCACGATCAGCAACCACACATACGAGGCGGGACGCAGCTGCACGTCACTGGTGACGCCGACACGGTCTTCGACCACGCGGATGCGCTCCAGGGTCATGACGACGGCAATGACACTGAATGGCAGGGCCAGCACCAGATAAGGGACCGCGGCGAGTCCGGGGAGCAGGTAGAAGGCATGCGTCACCGAGAAATGCGGATTGAAGGGCAGCGCGACATTGAGATGGGCGAGGACGATCCGGGCAGCGCCGGCAAGGCTGGTGAGCAATCCCAGCAGCCACGCGATTGTGACCGCCAGTGTCGAGCTCGCGGCGTTGACGTGCATGCGTGAGTCGAAGTCGCTCATCTCCTCATTGATGCGGTCGTGCCAGAGCAGGGTGAATGCTCCCAGGGTGGCCACAGACAGGGCGATCACCATCAGCGGCGAGCGACGCCGGCCAGACGGCCCCAGCGAGGGCGGCGACGTGTGAATCGGGCCCGGCAATCGCGGGGCGCCCGCCGGCCGTGGCCGCAGCGGCCCCTCGCCCGGCGTCGACGGCGCGACACGCTGCGGCAGCCCGGGCAGTTGCGTTCCGCCCGGCGGCGAGGCGGCAAGCAGCGGCGACCCGCTCGTGCGATACGACCATTCGGGCGGGGTGGGCATCCTGGCGGCTCTGGCTCCATGGGCAGACGGCGCGGGCATGGTGTCGGTTCGGTCGTCAGTCATGTGCACCTCCTCGTCACGCTACGTGCAGTGTCGCGTATCTATGGGTGTTGCGCTCGCGCGGAGTCGACTGCTCCGGGTACTGGATTCGAACCAGTGACCTTGCGGTTAACAGCCGCCTGCTCTACCGCTGAGCTAACCCGGATCGACGCCGAAGTCTATCGCGAGCAGCGCGCATATTCGCGCCGCGGGGGCTCTTCGGGCCACGTTCACCTGGTGCGCCGGGGCGTCGCGGAGGCAAGACGGCACGAACTCGGAGCGCAGGTCGAGCCGAGTGCCGAGCGGCGAGCCGCCGCGAGCGCGTTGCCGCGCTATTCGAGATAGTCCTTCAGCTTCTTGGAACGCGAGGGATGCCGCAGCTTGCGCAAGGCTTTGGCTTCGATCTGGCGGATGCGCTCGCGAGTGACGCCAAAGCGCTTGCCGACTTCCTCCAGCGTGCGCTGATGGCCGTCGATGAGTCCGAATCGTAGCTGCAGCACGCGGCGCTCACGGGGCGTGAGTGTGTCGAGAATGTCCTCGACTTCCGTGCGCAGCATCGTGAGCGATGCGGCGTCGGACGGTGCGGTCGCGTCCTTGTCCTCGACGAAGTCGCCGAGGTGTGAGTCCTCCTCTTCGCCGATCGGTGTCTCGAGCGACACGGGATCCTGCGAAACCTTTGTGATCTCGCGCACCTTCTCGGGTGTGATCCCCATCTCCTCGGCGATCTCCTCGTCGGTCGGCTCACGGCCGAGCTCCTGCAGCAAACGGCGCGACACGCGGACGAGCTTGTTGATCGTCTCGACCATGTGCACGGGGATGCGGATCGTTCGCGCCTGGTCGGCGATGGCGCGCGTGATCGCCTGGCGAATCCACCACGTCGCGTAGGTGGAGAACTTGTATCCCTTGTGGTAGTCGAACTTCTCGACCGCCCGGATCAGACCCATGTTGCCTTCCTGGATGAGGTCCAGGAACGACATGCCCCGGCCGATGTACTTCTTGGCGATGCTGACGACAAGCCGCAGGTTGGCCTCGGTGAGCTGGTTCTTCGCCTCGTCGTCGCCCTGCTCGATCAGCTTCGCGTAGTGGACCTCCTGCTCCGCCTTGAGCAGCGCCACCCGGCCGATCTCCTTGAGGTACATGCGCACCGGGTCGTCGAGCGACACGGAGTCGATCGCTTCGGCCTTGGCGATGAGCTCGTCATCGATCTCGTCGACGGTCTCGAAGTCCTTGTCGCCGTCGGTGACATCGATCCCCATCTCCCGGAAGACCTGGAAGATGCGCTCCAGCAGGTCGGGCTCGACGTCGATCTCGGGAAACGAGGAGAGGATGTCGTCGGGCGTGAGGTAGCCGTGGTCCTTGCCGCGGATGATCAGCTGCTCGGCAGCGGCGACCAGCTGGTCGGCGCCTCCGGGAGCCGGCGGCAGGGTGACGGTCTTGGATCGAGTGGTGGTGCTCATGAATTCGGGCCGGGGATCGCGGGCGTCAGGCGGGGGGACAATCCCTGATACCTATACAACGCAGATTGAAACCGGAAGTGTCGGGGATTGGTGCGATTTGGTGGAAATCGTACACGCGACCTGATGCGCTTGACGCGATCTCACCGGCAGGGCGTCACCCAGGTTTCCATCCGTGAAAGAGGATGACCCTCACACGCGTTAAGCAAACATGACCTCAATCAAGCGCATCGCTCCGTTCGTGGCGGCCATGTCGGTCGTCGCTACCTCCATTGTCGCCGGCACCACCGCGGCGGGCGCCGCAACGCCGGCCTGTCCGCTCTCGCTGACGGCCGGATCGCCGATCACGCCGGCCGGCGGCCATGCTTTCGTCATTTGCAGCGGCAAGGTTCG